>WNFA01000329.1_pt1 | contig 41249 bp, 36 predicted proteins | sample 5400481 | NCBI WGS metagenome assembly WNFA01 (sample SAMN13153340, study PRJNA577476) | soil metagenome | isolation source: 120 cm saprolite under Douglas fir tree site 2 hole 1 replicate 2 | place: USA:California | collected 2015-04-18 | reverse complement strand
GCCATCGAGACCCGGAACCTTCACTAGATCCTCGACGGACTTGAAATCGCCGTGCTGCAACCGGTACGCGATAATTGCCGCTGCCTGCGAGCGCCGCAGGGTCAATCCACTTTCCAACTCGATCGCCGTCGCGGTATTGACGTTGATCCGCCGGACCTCGTCGGCTGGGAAGTGGGTCGCCAGATAGTCGAGCGCCGCACCGAATTCCTGGTCCGTCCCCTTGGCGCCGAGGGCCGTCATTTTCCGCAGGGTCGCCGCCCAGCCCGTGCGATCCTGGCGAAGCGAGGCCGCTACTTCCGGTCGGTGGCACTGGGAGCAGAGTTTCATGGTCTCTTCCCTACCCGCGCCGTCCGGCAGTTGCCCTTGCGCCGGGCCGACGCCGAGCGCGCCGCCTATCACAGCCGCCACAACACGCCCGGTGATGCAATGGTCCACCTTCATTAACTCAGTGCTCCATCGGGAAGCCGAAGGCGTACAGCGTTCCATCGTTGGTCCCGACATACACTTGGCCGCCACCGCCTGACAGTCCTCCCCGCGCGAACGACGCCATCGCCATGCCGCTATTCCACAGCTCCTTCCCCGTCGTTCCATCCAGCGCGTACAGGACCGCAGGCGACGAGCGCTGGGCACGCTGCTCGTCGGCGTCGCCGTGGTCCGCGGCGTGCAACTCACCACTCGCGAGAGCGAAGACCACGCCGTTGATGACAATCGGCGTCAGAGGCGTGATCATGTCGCGCGACACCCAGCCGGGCTGAAGCGTCGACACCCCGTCATGGTCCACCACCTTCCACGCGACGATGCCGCCATGGGTGACAGGGCCGTTAGCGACGGCAAACCCCGCGTCCCCCGGTACGGGGCCAGCGCTGGGTGCCAGCAGCCAGCGCGCGCCGTCAGGGTCCGTCCAGCTCGCCAGCGCGTCGGCCGCGACACCCGCGGCATTGAGGTATACGGGCGCCTTCGAGAGGGCCAAGCGGTGGCTGTCCAACAGGTGGATCCGCCCATCCCGGGCCGCTCCGGCAACCAGCACGCTCCCCGCATGCTCGAAAACCACGGGCGAGGAGGTGAAGGCCGTTCCGTTGGAGCGATAGGTTTCCTTCGGTTTCAAAGTCCGCGGCTCAAGAGCCACGAGTTCCCCGGTTGTAGTCGCCACATAGACCGTTCCGTCAGGACCGATGGCAGGACCCGTGGAGCCGGCAATCGCTCCAGTGGAGCGCCAGCTGGCGACCGCCTTGGAGCTCAGGTCCAACGCCCAGATGCCATTGGGCACCTCCCCACACCCAGAGATAGTCGCCACGTAGGCCCCATCATCGACGACGATCAAACCACGCGCGCCGGCTTGCGGCGGAAGGAACTGCACCGGTGCCTCGACGTCGGCGCCGTTCATGACGTTCAGCGTGTGCAGCTTGCCGTCGCTCGACAAGACATACACGACTGGGAACGGACGCGGGGGGGCGTGCTGGACCGGTGCCTTGGGCGGGGCCGACGGGGCATCTCTGCGGCGCGTGCCAACCTGAGCTAGCGTAACCGCACCCTGCCCGGGGTCGCCGACCGCGCTCCGGGCGGCTTGACCAGCACGCCCCCCGCTGCCACGTCCGACCAGAGCCGGAAACGCTGCGTTCGTTGGGCGCGCCAAGTTGGGGGTCATCTCAACCGGGCACCCCGGGGAGCCATCGTGCGACGGCGCACGGGAAGCAAATTGGCGATCCCACTCCATCCGGCCAAGGTCGGTGTCGACCGTGAAGACATGATCGGCCGTCCCGCCGACAAAGCCCAAGGAGCGGAATCCCCGGTAACCGATCACGAGATCCAGCAGCACGGGCGGCGTCAACGCGTTGGACTGGGTCGAATCAGCCGTGACCTTGAGCTTCCAAAGGAACTGGAACCCAGGCGCTCGCATGCTCTCAGGGGAAATCTTCGCGTCCCCCCTGACCCAAGACGAGCGCTGGGCGTCATAACCACCGGTGGTCCAATCCTGCGCCGGCGCCGGATTGGCGCCCGCCAAGGCGCCGCCCACGCACACCGCTGCAGCCGCGGCAGACCTTCTCATTGCGTGATACCGAAGCAGTACAGTGTCCCGTCGAACGTGCCGAGGTAGACGCGGCCGTTGGCGACCGACAGGCCGGCCCAGTGGTTCCATGACGTGATCTGGGTGCCGCTGGACCACAGTTCGTCGCCGGTTTGGCCGTCGAACGCATACAGGACGGCGTGGGTGGAATGCTTGATGCGATAGTCCGCCTGGTTCGCGCGTAGCCCGAGTTCCGGCGTGGCCTGGGTGGTGCTCTCGCCGCTCCCGTAGGCGAAGACGACGCCGTTCGCGACGACCGGCGGCTCGGCCCGGTTCATATCTCGGGAGATCCAAGCCGGGATGAGTTGCAGCGTGCCATCCCGCTCTTCCACTTTGAACGCGGCGATAGCACCGTAGGTGACGTCGCCGTGTTCCCCAGGCGCTTTGAAGGCGGAGTGCTTGGGTCCCCAGAATGGAGTCAACACCCAGCGCGTGCCATTGGAGTCTACCCAGCTCGCCATGGCACCCCAGATGCCCGCCGAGGCGAAGTTCACCCCTTCGTTGCACAACAGCTGCGTGCGGAAGAGCGGCGTCCGGTGGTCATCGCCACCGATTGATTCGGTGTCCATCAGATATGCGCGGCACTCCTTCCCGCCCGCCACCATCAGCTCCCTGCCCTTATAGTCGAAGATCGCAGGCGTGACCTGCATGTCGAGATCGCGCTTGAACAGCCACTCGGCGTTCGACGGCGCGTAGTAGTCCACCAGCTCGAGCGCTTTGGTGGTGGGATTCTGCTGGAGTCCGATAATCCCGTTGCCATAGAGCCCGCGCTCGGGATCCCACGGCCCATCCCCGGTGCCGGTGTACATGACGCCCTTCGAGTTGATGGCGGGTCCGGTGCGGCCCCACATGCCGCCGCCCGCGGGTCCCCAACTGCCGACCCTGCCGGTTGCAAGGTCGTACGCGTAGGCCATGTTCGGATGACCGCCGCACCCTTGAGCGGTGTGTGTATAGAGCACGTTTTTCCAGAGGTTCAACGCATACGGCTTCCCGTTCGGCGGCATGAACTTCGCGGACGGGGCCACGTCCTCACCATCGGCGACGTTGATCTGGTGGAGCATCCCGTCCCATGACACGGCGTAGATCGTGTGCCGACCCGCCGCTGTCGCGGGGCCGATCACCGGGGTCGCTGTGATGCCGCCGGGGCACATGAGACCTCCCCGCGGAACGGTATCGCCCACCGAGGAGTGGTCGAACCGCTTCCTCCAAAGCACGACGCCGCGCTCGGTGTCGATCGCGTACAGGTTGTCAGACACGCCCGTCACGACCACGATCTGCTTCGGCCCCTCACGCGTAGACGCTCGACCTACGACGAGCGCCGGCAGCAGCGAGTGCATTTCCCGCGGCACGTTGTCCAGCGCGATCTTCCACACCAGCTTGATGTCCCTGGCGTTACGAGTCGTGAGGATCGCCTCCTCCTGCTGCCAGGCGGTGCGCCGCGCGTTGCCGCCGTCGGTCAGCCAGTCCGCTGGCTGGCTCGTCGTCACAGCATCCGAGTACTTCAGGAGGATGTTCCGGAATTCGATCTTCATGGGCGGGCCAGCATGCAGCTGCAGGCCCAGCAATCCGTCCCACGCCCGGGAGACGATCACAAGGCCCAACAGGGTTAGCACCACGAGGATCAACGTACCAGTGCGGAACTTGGTCGACATCTCCATCCCCCAGAAGCGGTCCCCAACTACAATTACACTGCGCTCCGGCCACATCGGTGTCCAGCCGTGTCGTCAGGCGAATTAGCCGGCGCGCGACTCGCGAAAGTGCATCAAAGACAACGACCAGCGTTGGCGGGCGCTGGCCGTTAGCGCCTCCGGAGCCGAAGGTCCCCCGCTCGAGTCCCGGCTGGTCGCCAGGGGCGCGGGGCTCCGTAGCACTCGGGCGGCGCGTTGCATTGCCGCACCGGCACGGGTATTGTGGCGTAACCGGCACCAGAGGTGCCTGATGTCTCGACTCGTTCGTGCGGCGTCGCTCGGGGCCGCGCTGCTCATTGGCCCCGTGGACTCATCATTTCGTCCGGCGCCCTTCCGGATGAATTCCCGGCGCGACGGCTTGCCACGCGCCGCAGCGCAGGTGCGCGTTCCCGCCCCCCCATTCGATGGCGTGCGCGACGCGGACGTCGCCGGTTCTCCGACGCCGTCTCCTGCCTTGCTCGTCCTCGCCAAGACCGATCACGTCCTGAGCATCGTGGATCCAGCGACGTTGAGAGTCGTTGGGCAGGTCGCGTCGGGGCCGGACCCGCATGAAGTCATAGCGTCGGCGGACGGCGAGCTCGCGTACATCTCCAACTACGGCGGCGGGGCATACAACACGATCACGGTCGTCGATCTCCTGCAGCGGACGGCAGCGTCGGTGATCGACCTCGGCCCGCTGCGGGGGCCGCACGGCCTCGTGTTCGTCGGCGGGAAGGTGTGGTTCACCGCGGAAGGGGCGAAGGTCATCGGCAGCTACGATCGATCGACACAGAAGGTCGATTGGGTGCTCGGCACTGGGCAAAACCGGACCCACATGCTCTTTGTCTCCGCCGACATGAAGCGCATCGTGACCACGAACGTCAGTTCTGGCACGGTGACCATCATCGAGCCGAGCAGCGGCCAGCGGCGCGGCCCTGGACCTGGTCCAGGCAGTCCGCCTCCGGGCCCACCCGGCGGGCCCGGCCCCGTACCGCGGCTCGACTGGGACGAGACGGTCGTCCCCGTGGGCAGCGGCCCCGAAGGCTTCGATGTGTCGCCCGACGGCAAAGAGGCGTGGGTCGCGAACGCCCAGGATGGCACGATCTCCGTCATCGACGTGGCGACGAAGCAAGTGGTGCAGACGCTCGCCGTCGACGTTCGGGGCGCGAACCGGCTCAAGTTCACGCCGGACGGGTCGCTGGCGTTCGTCTCGACACTGCGTGGCCCGGACGTGACGGTACTCCGTTCTGCCACGCGCGCCGTGATGAAGCGCGTGCTGATCGGGCGTGGGGCCGCAGGAATCGTGATGCAGCCGGACGGCGCGCGTGCGTACGTGGCCTGCACGCCCGACGATGACGTTGCGGTCATTGACGTGAAGTCGCTGTCCGTAATCGGTCGCATTGCGGCGGGCAAGCAACCGGACGGTCTGGCGTGGGCGGTCAGGCCATAGCGTGTGGGCCTCGCGAGCGAAGTGAGCGGGTTGGTGGGCTCGGTCGCTCTGAGTTCTCTCACGTTCGTTGGAGGTAGCCTGTGAGCGTCCCCATTCTCTTGCGCACGCTTGTGATCGTCGCGATCCTGGCGTTCTTCATCGGGGTACGCTGGTACGTCTCGCGGCGGTGACAAGGGCGTGGCGGTTCCAGACGCTGACCGAGTTGCTGTTTGCGACTGGGTCGCGGCAGCGGTCGTCGCAGGATCCGGCGACGCATCATCTGGGGCCGTTTTGCATCTCGCGATAGTGCGCGTAGCTTTGGTCGGTCGGTTGCGGCGCCATTGGCTGCTGCTCGTGTATCTCGGGAGCGTCGTCCTCGTAACCTTCCAGTTCGGTGGCCGCGCCGCGGCCAACAACATCAAGATCTTCCGCTGGTCCTTCTTCCATCTAGTGCGGGCGCAGGACATCTATCAGGCATATCCCGACCTGTATTACGACGTGTTCAAGTACAGCCCGACGTGGGCGTTGCTCTTCGGACCCTTTGCGTTGCCCGCCCCCGCCGTTGGGTTTCTCCTCTGGGACTTGTGCGCGGCGCTGCTCTTCTACTACGCCATCGAGCGGCTGCTGCCCGGGCCACTGGCGCGTCTTGCTTTGGGGATCGCGTTCTTCGAGTTCCTGACGGCGATGCAGCACGCGTCGAGCACGAATGCCGTGGTCGCGGGCCTCATCATCCTTGCATTCGTGGCCCTGGAAGAGGAGCGCCACGGGCTCGCGGCGGCTTCGATCGCCCTCGGCACCCTGATGAAGCTGTATCCGCTGGCGGCGCTCACATTTGGTCTGTTCCACCCGCGGAAGGTGCGCTTCGGCCTCCTCTTCACCGCCGCGCTCGCGATCCTCATCGCCCTCCCGTTGGTGGTCACGTCGCCTGGCGCGCTCGCGGCGCAGTGGCGGTCTTGGGGTCGAGTGCTCGGCGAGGACACGCTGACACGGGCCTGGTCGGTGATGGGCTTGCTGTATCAGTGGTTCCGGCTGGATTGGCCGAACTGGCCCGTGCAGCTCGCGGGCGCAGGGCTGCTCCTATTCCCGGTGGCTTTGCGGCGCGATCGGTGGCCCGATCCGCACTTCCGGCGCTTGTTTCTCTGCTCTCTCCTCTTGTACTGCCTGTTGTTCAATCACCAGGCGGAGCGACCCTCGGTGGTCGTGGGCTTCGCGGGGATCGCGATCTGGTATGCCATGTCCCGTCGCACGCCGCTGCGAACGGCGCTCATGGCCCTGGCCTTCATCGCGGGGCCGGTGGTGCAATCGGACCTCGTGCCATCGCACGTGCGACTCGACATCCTGGCGCCGCTGCGCCCCATCACGATTGCCTGTTTCGTCGTGTGGGTGGCGATTCAGACCGAGCTGCTAGCCAGCAGGCCGAATGATCGTGCGGACGCGGCGCTCGCCAAGCCCGCGCCACCGCTCGACGCCGCTGCCTAGTCGGCGCCAATCCTCCTCAGGGTCCGAGGGGTTGCGGGCGACACACCCACGCTTACCCGGTCTCCCACCACGCCACGACCCCTTCGTGCTTGCACTGAGGACAGGTGGTGACGGCGGGGATAACCCCACCTCTGAAGGAGACGCGTGTGGCGCACATCGGGCACACGCCGTAGTGACGGCCGACGTCGGCCCGCGTGCCGCGGGCAGGGTTAGGGTCGTCGCGTGTGCGGTACACTACGGTGAACCGGTCGGGACGCTTGGCACGCACCTCGAGGGTGTCCTGCGCCACCGCGACCCGCTTCCCCGAGACTTCGAGTACAGCGCGCGCCACGCCGCTCGTCACTATGGGATACCAGGCTCCCTGACGGAGCGCTGCCGTGGGGTCGTCGCGCTTGGCCGCAAACCACACGCGGGCCCACCCGAGGGTTCCATCCATGGCTGTACAGATCGCGGATTTCGACCCGTCGTTCCGTGATCCAGGTAACGTCCCTGCGGGCCGGGCGCCCGGTAGCCGGGGGATCGCTGGCCCAGGTATATTCGCGCAAGCGACGGCGCCGCAGCCGCATGGGCGCTCACGGGAAGGGGACTAGGATGGCACGCTGGAGCGCGAAGTGGCGATGCGCGGTGGCCGCGGGCTCGGGAACGCTCTTCCTGGCCGGCTGCCTGTTCGCCGCGGCGGGGGCAGGGGCCGGGGGCGCGATCTACTTCACGGAGCGGGGCGTCGAATCGGTCGTGCCGGTGGCGGTGGATCGCGCGGCGGCTGCGACCGAGAAAGCGCTCGGCGAGCTCAAGGTCCGGCAGACGAAGTCCGTGAGCGAGCAGCGGCAAGACGGGGAGCAGCGCGAGATCGACGGCGCTGCCGGCGCGCGCGACGTGAGTGTCACGCTTAAAGCCCAGGGGAAGAACTCCACACGGGTCCAGGTCGTCGCGAAAACGAGCGCCGTCACGTGGGAGAAGGACTTCGCCCGGGCGATCTTGGACAAGATCGTCGCCTACACGCGCTAACGGGGACTATGCCGCCCATCATCTGGATCGACGGGACATACTACGACCGCGCGAGCGCCAAGGTCTCGGTGTTCGACCATGGGCTGCTGTACGGCGACGGCGTGTTCGAGGGGATCCGCGTGTACGACCGTCGGGTCTTCCGCCTGGCCCAGCACGTCGACCGGTTGTACGCCTCGGCCAAGGGGGTGTGGCTCGAGATCCCCCTTGCGAAGGCGGCGATGCACGGGCTGGTGGAGGAAGCGGTCGCCAAGAGCGGACTGGAACAGGCATACATCCGCCTCGTCGTGACTCGTGGCGTGGGCGACCTCGGGCTCGACCCCCGCAAGTGCGTCAAGGCGTCGATCATTTGCATCGTCGACACGATTCAGCTGTGGCCCCAGGAGCGCTACGACAAGGGGCTCACAGCACTCACCGCCGCGACACCAATCCATCACCGCGAGAGTCTGTCACCGCGCATTAAGTCGCTCAACTATTTGTCCCACATCCTCGCGAAGGTTGAAGGCATCGCCGCCGGCGTGGACGAGGTCATCATGCTCGACGCCCAGGGCTATGTGGCCGAGGCCAGCGGCATGAATCTGTTCGCGGTCACGAACGGGACGCTCAAGACGCCGCCGGCCTACGCCGGCATCCTGCGCGGCGTGACCCGCGACGCGATCATCGAGCTGGCGCGCGACGCGACATACGGTGTGGAAGAGGTGCCGCTCAACCGCTACGACCTCTACACGGCCGACGAGATGTTTCTGACCGGGACCGCCGCCGAAGTCGTCCCGGTCACGAAGCTCGACGGCCGAGTGATCGGGGCCGGCAAACCCGGCCCGACGACGCTGGAGCTCGCCAAGCGCTTCAAAGCGCTCGCGACTCGGGGCGACTGACTCCCACGCCCCGGGGAAGGCCGGGCGGATCCCCGGCCGCCGCCGCCCGGGCGCGCGGGCTCCGCCAAGCCCTCACCGCCCCCACCGAACGTGGGTGCTACCCGCGCCCACCCGGCGTCCGCGACGGCGCACCGAGCCATCCTCCCGACTCGAGCGCGGCGCGTCACGAACGCGCTGAACTCCAACTATTGACAGGGCTTTGGGTTAGACCAATATTGCCGGGCCCTCGTTTGCGAGGTGATCCATGCCATGGAGAGTGATCGCCCTGGGCGATCAAGTTTGGCATGTGGACGCCCTGGCGGAGCGCCCGGCCAACACCGGGGCATGGCAGCTGGTACTGTCGTTCCGGTCGGCCTCGGAGCGGTCCGGACGCTCGTTCTGGACCCTGTACCCGCTTGCGGCTACCTCGAAGTCGTCGCTGTTCATCCAGGCGGAGCGGATTCCGAACACGGCCCTCTCGCGGCTCCTGGCTGAGCGCCTCGCGTGAGCTCGCTCGAGCTGCAGCAGCTGCGCCGCGTCGCGGGCGCGGTCGCGCGCCTGCGGGGCGAAGGGGTGCGCGAAGTGACGGTGCGGTCCGACCTGCGCCAGCTCAAGGTTGAGCTTGACAGCGGGCTGATCCTGGTCGTGTCTGCGGAGCGCGACGCGCAAGGCCGGCCGCGGCTCGAAGTCGACGTCGTGGAGCGGGCGCCCGACACCGCGCTGCGCCACCAGTTGGAAGTGCGGTTCGAGTGACGGACCGAGCGGTGACGACGCCGGCCGTTGGTGACGGTGTGGGAGGTGGGGCAGGGGGGGAGCGGCTCCGCTTCAAGGACTTCGAGTTCCAGCGGCTCGCGAGCGGGCGGTGCCGCGCCAAAGTGGTGCTGTCGTGGGGAGACGGGCGGCAGTTCACAGGAGAATCGGAAGGCGTGATCTCACAAGCAGGAGAGCTGCGCTGCTGCGCCCAGGCGACAGTCCGGGCGCTCGAACGGGTCGTACAGCCGCAGCTGGGGTTCGAGCTGTTGGGCGTGAAGGCGGTGCGAGCGTTTGACGCGACCGTCGTGATCGTGTCGCTTTCGGCACGCCTGGAGACGCGCGCGTCACGACTCGTGGGAGCCTATCTCGCGGAAACCGACGCGCCTCGTGGCGCCGCGCTGGCGGTGCTAAACGCCACGAACCGCATCCTGGGCAACTTCTTCGCCACCCGATGAACCCGTTCGGACGGACTCCCCTGGCCCTGCTCGCGGGCGTGGCACTCGGCGCCACGCTCAGCGCGTGCGGGAGCGGCCGCGGCGCGCGCACCGGAGCCCTCGCCCCCGCCGCCCATGACTCCACACCACCGCTCGTTGATTCGCTGGCCGCGTTCGCTGCTCGCGCCGCCCGCGATTCGGCCGCCGACCAGCGGGTGCTCGACAGTCTGCACCGGCCACGTCCCGTCTCCGACAGCCTGCGGGCGCCGCCACCGGCACCCCCAGTCGCGACCCCGCCGCTCAAGGGCGAAGACGTCGAGCGCGCGGCGGTGCGGCTGTTCGGATCGGAAGGCCGCACGGCGCTCGGGGAGACACCGGTCGCGGCCCCCACTTTCGACATCGATGTCTCGAGCTTCGCCACGAACCGACGAGTGCTCGAATACCTCGAGTTCTTCCAAGTGGACGCGCGGGACCGCTTCGAGATCTGGCTCTCGCGCCTGGGACGCTACCAGGGGATGATCCGCGAGCGCCTGCGGGCGAAGGGGCTGCCCGAGGATCTGGTCTACCTCACGCTCATCGAAAGCGGCCTTTCCAACACCGCCGTCAGCCGGGCGCGCGCCGTGGGCATGTGGCAGTTCATGGCCAGCACAGGGCGGCTCTACGGACTGACGGTCGATCCCTGGGTAGACGAGCGGCGGGACCCATACCGCGCGACCCAAGCGGCGGTCGACTACCTCGCCGACTTGCGGGAGCGGCTGGGCAGCGTCTACCTCGCGGCCGCCGCGTACAATACCGGTGTCGGGCGCATCGAGCGGGGCATCGACCGGCTTCCCGGGGAGCCGGACTCGGTGGACGATCATACGTTCTTCCTATTGTCGGACCGCCGTTACCTGCGGCGCGAGACGCGCGACTACGTGCCAAAACTCATCGCCGCGTCGCTCATCGCGAAGCAGCCGGCACGCTATGGGTTCCAGGTGGACCCGCTGCCACCTCTCGTGTTCGATGAGATCACCGTTCCCGACGCCACGGGCCTCGATGTCATCGCCCGCTTGGCCGATACGACGGTGGCGGCGCTGCTCGAGCTCAACCCGCAGCTCGTGCGTGGGATCACGCCTCCCGGACGCAGCGTCGTCGTGCGGGTGCCGCGCGGCCACGGCACACAGGTGGCGGAACGCTACGACAGCCTGCCGGTCACGGCGCGGATTACCTTCGTGGACCACTACGTGTCACGGGGGCAGACACTCTCCGAGATCGCCAAGCGCTACCACGTGAGCGTGACCGTGATCGAGAGTGCGAACCCCCACATCCGCGCGCACGCGCTGCGGGTGGGGCAGCGGATCATCATCCCCGTCAGTGGGCGCGTGGTGCCCGCCTCGGCTTGGTCGGTGCCACCCGAGCGGCGCTACCGCCGGGTGTCGAACACGGCAGAGAGCGCTGGGAGCCACCGCGTGCGGTCGGGGGAGACGGCGAGCGAGATCGCGCGCCGCTACCGGATCCCGCTCACGGCGCTCCTCAACTACAACGGCCTCACGATTGGCTCGCTGTTGCGGGTGGGGGACTTGCTGAAGATTCCGCGTCAATGCGGCGCGACCTGCTAGGCGCCCCGAGCCGCCACGCGTTCCCCGGCACAAACACAAAGGCGCAGGGCGGACTGCCCTGCGCCTTTCGTGTGTCGCTGCTCGGGGCGCGGCGGCTTAGCTCTTCCGCCGGTAGCCCTTCATGACCGCCGTCGCGTACCCGTTCTGCGGATCGCGGCCGGCGTCGAGCAGTTCCTGCACCTTGCCCGGCCCGCGGTTGTAGGCGAGGAGGGCGAGCCGCAGCTTCGCCTCGGGTGTGCCCTCGTAGCGTTCCAGCAGGTCGCGCAGGTAGCGGAAGCCCAGCCGCAAGTTGGTATTGCGCTCGTACAGCTGCGGCGTCGTGAGGCCCGGCTCGTACAGCCGTGCCGTGCTCGGGAGAACCTGCGTGTAACCGATCGCTCCCACCTTGCTCCGCGCCTTCGGCTTGAACCCGGACTCGGCCCGGACCAGGCGGAACGCGAGCGCCGGATCCACGCCCTCGGCCAGGGCGACATCAAAGATCGCCGCAGCGAGGTCGGCCGCGATGCTGTAGTGCGTCGAGTAGTCGATGATCGCGGTGGCACGCTCGAGCTGTAAACGGGCGACCGCGAGCTCGCCCCGGGTCGCCTCGAGCGACTGCTCGAGGGAGCGGAGCTCCCCGATCAGCGCCGGCGCGGTTAGCGGCGCCGGCTGGTCGTCCGCCGTAGCGTGTCGCGCCCAACCGCCCACACTGCTCACGACAAGCGCACCAAGGAGGATGAACCCCCCCTGCAGCATCAATTTCTGGGTCTTCGTACGCATAGCCCTCTCTTGTTATGCCCAGCGGCCCGAAGCGGGCGCCGCTCCATCCATCGGTGCTTCAATCGGCCGTATCGCGCCGCCAATCCCCCTTCGTCCCCCCCGTCTTCGCGAGCAGCCGCACCTTTTCGATCTCCATCCCGCGGTCGGCGGCCTTTACCATGTCGTAAATGGTCAGCAGCGCCACCGACACCGCCGTCAACGCCTCCATTTCCACTCCCGTGCGCCCCACGGCCTTGGCTGCGGCCCGGATGCGCACGCCTGGCAAGGTCTCGTCGAGCGTGGCCGTGACCTCCACATGGTCAAGACCCACGGGATGACACAGCGGAATCAGCTCCGCCGTGCGCTTCGCCGCGAGCGTGCCCGCCACCTCGCTGACCGCCAGTGCGTCCCCCTTCGCCACCCCGCGCTCGGCGACGAGCCGATACGCCTCGGGCGACATCCGGATCGCCCCTTCGGCTACCGCCGTGCGGACGGTGACGGGCTTCTCACCCACGTCCACCATGCGGGCGCGCCCCGCCTCGTCAACGTGCGACAGCCTCATGCCGGTTCCGCCAGGTCGCCCGCCAGGGCGGCCGCCGCGAGTTGCGGGTTCACATTGCCCTGCGCTAAGCCGCGCGCGTCCAGCACCTGCGCGATCGCCGGCACCAGCTTCCCGACGTCCCCGCCCGAGCGCGTCTGGTCGCGCAGCCGCTCGAGCAATCCGTCCAACAGCTCGGTGAACCCGCCTCGCGCCTGAAACGGCGGCTGCGCGAGCGCGAACGCATAGCGACTGACCGGACCGCCGGCCACCGCGGCAAGAAACCGCTCGGCCGCCGCCGCGGCTCCAGCTCCTCGCTCTCCATCCGCAAGGACCCTGCCAATGCACCCGTCAGCCAGCGCAACCCGTTGGGCTACCTCACGTTGATCGGTCAGGCCAAGCTCGCGCTGCACGAATGCTGACACGATGCTGTCGGCAAGACGTGCGACTTTGACACGCACTACGCGAGAGAGCACCGTCGGCAACAGCGCATCCGGGGCGGCGGCGGTCAAGACGAATACCGTGTCCGCCGGCGGCTCCTCGAGCGCCTTGAGCAGCGCGTTCGCTGCCGCCTCGGCGCCTGCCTGCGCGACCAACCGCTCGGCGTCGCCGATCAGGAACACCTTGCGCCGGCCGAGCACGGGCTTCAGCACCAGCCGGCGCAACAGCAGCCGCACGGCAGCGATCCCGTGGCTCGCGAGCCCCGATGGCGGCCCGTAATGCGGCTCGGCGCGTCGCGCCGCCATCTCTTCACCCAATGCCTCAGCCACGAGCTCAAGCTGCTTGTCCGGGTCGGCGCTCCGCTTTGTAGGCTCGAGCGGCACGAACCAGTGCACATCCGGGTGCGACAGCGTGAGCACCAGCTTGCACTGCTGGCAGGTTCCGCACCCGTCTCCCTGTCCCGGGCGTGCCTCGCCACCCTGACAGACCAGCGCTTGAGCGAGCCACAGCGCGAGCCGCTGCTTCCCGACACCCCGAGGCCCCTCAAACAGCAGCGCTTGTGGCAACCGGCCGGAGGCGATGGCGCCTACCAGCCGGTTTCGGGTCCCCTCGTGCCCGTACAGGGGGGGTATTGGCATGGCGGGAATCTAGCCCGAGGCGGAAAACGGGGGGCGTGTCGAAAACGTAACTGGTTATTGTACGGTACGTTGCGATACCTTACGGGGGCTTGTGCTGGTGTAAGTAACACCATTGCATTGTACTACGCCGATAAGTGAGTACACACTCGCTTGATCATGCCCATTTTACCTATGTTTTCGGTATCGCTTCGGTGGTGCGGAGCTGCCTCGGCGTGCCCATCTCACTGGTGCGTGGGCACCGCCTGTGTGATGCGGGCCACAGGGCCCGTGTGCAGGGCGCAGTGGAAAGCGGACGCGCGGAGCGGAGCGGAGGGTGGAGACGCGTCGATCGCCCGAACGGTTCCGGTTAAGGCACCGTCCCTCGTCCGTCGCTCCGGTCTCCGTCGAGCACCGCTCTCACCTTCCGCGCTAGCGTCTCAGGCACAAACGGCTTCTGCAAGAATTCCACCCCGGCGTTGAGCACGCCTTGGCGAACCATGGCGTCGTCGGTATAACCGGAGGTGTAGAGGACCTTCATGCCAGGCCGGACGGGTGCGAGCCGCTCGGCGAGCTCGCGCCCACTCATCCCCGGCATCACGACATCCGTGACGAGGAGGTCGATCCCGCCGGCGTGCTGGGTGGAGAGCGCGACCGCGGCAGGTCCGTCCGGCGCGTCGAACACGGTGTAGCCCCAGGCTTCGAGGCTGCGGCGCGCCAGCGCCCGCACGGGCGCCGAGTCCTCGACCAGGAGCACGGTCTCCTGGCCGCCGCGCAGCTCCTGCGGCGCCGGAGCGGGCGCCACCGGTGCTGCCTCCCCGGCTACGCGGGGGAGGTACACTTTGACCGTCGTGCCGCGCCCAGGCTCGCTGTACACCCACACGTAGCCGCCGCTTTGCTTGACGATCCCGTACACGGTCGCGAGCCCCAGACCGGTGCCCTTGCCTACTTCCTTGGTGGTGAAGAAGGGCTCGAACAAATGTGCCTGGGTGGTCTCGTCCATCCCCAGCCCCGAGTCGGCGACCGTGAGGCAGACGTAGTCACCGGGGGGCAGGCGGTGCCGGCGCTCGACCAGTTCGTCCGCGAGCGTGATCCGGGCGGTCGCGATGGCGACGCGGCCGCCGGTCGGCATCGCGTCGCGCCCGTTGACCACCAGGTTCAAGAGGACTTGCTCGAGTTGCCCGGGGTCTGCGTTGACGGCGCCCGCCGCCGCATCGAGTGAGATGACGAGCTCGATGTCGTCGCCGATCAGCCGGCGGAGCATCTTGTCCATGTTCGCCACGACGGTGTTCAGCTCCAGCACCCGGGGCGCGAGCACCTGGCGTCGACTGAAGGCAAGCAGTTGCCGAGTCAGCTCGGCGGCTCGGAGGCCGGCGTTGCGGATCTCCTCGGCGTCCTCACGCCGGGAATCGCCGGGCGGCGTGGCGTGGAGCAGCAGCTGGGTGGAGCCCAGAATGGCCGTGAGCAGGTTGTTGAAGTCGTGGGCGATCCCGCCGGCCAGCTGGCCCACCGCCTCCATCTTTTGGGACTGGCGCAGTTGTTCCTCGAGCTGCCGCTGGGCGGTCACGTCACGCGCCAGCACCAGGCGGGCGCGCCGCCCGGCGAATTCGAGCGGTCGAGCCACCAGGTCCACGTCGAACAGGGCGCCGTCCTTCGTCCGGTGGTGTACCCCGGTCCGGACGGCGCCGGCGTCCGGCCGCTGCGCCAGCTCGCTCTCGAGGCGCGCCTGTTCGCCGGGCGGCCGGATGTCGCGGATCGTCAGGTCGAGGAACTCGGCTTCCGAAAACCCGTAGCGGGTGACCGCGGCTTCGTTCACCGCCAGGATGCGCAGCGTCTCGAAGTCGTAAACGAACATGGGCTCGGGGTTCGTCTCGAACAGCAGACGGTACTTGCGCTCGCTGTCGTGCAGCTGATCCTCGGTGCGCTTCCGCTCGATTGCCATCGCGACCTGCGTCGAGACGAATTGCAGGATGTGCTTCTCCGTCTCTCCGTAGCGCACGCCGGGCGTGTAGGTCTGGGCGACAAGCACGCCGATCGGGCGGTCGCCGATCGTCAGCGGGACGCCGACCCAGTCGATCGAGGGCGCCCCGATCAGCTCGACCTCGCCCCGCCGCTCGAGCTCGGCCTGCACCTCGGGGGTGACGAGCTGTGGCTGGCCGGTCCGCAGCACGTACTCGGTGAGCCCCTTGCCCGGCCGCTTGGGCGGGAAGTCTTTGTCGTACTCGTCCACGACGTATGGAAAGCTGAGGACGTCGCTCGCCCGATCGTACAAGGCGATGTAGAAGTTTTTCGCGGGCATGAGCTCGCCCACGATGCGGTGGATGGCGCCGAACAGCTCCTGCAGGTTGTGCGCCGCGTGGGCCGCCTCGGAGATCCGGTACGTGGCGAGCTGGATGCGCTCCGCGCGCTTCGACTCGGTCACATCCCGGAAGCTCCACACTCGACCCGCGCTCTTCCCGCCGATCCGCTGTGGTTGTGACAGGCGCTCGAAGATGCGACCGTCCTTGAAGGTCAGGACGTCGAAGCTCGACGCCTCGGGGCGCGCGTACAGCTCCCGCACTTTGTTCAGGAACGCCTGGGGGTCGACCAGTTGCTCCCGCACGAAGGCCAGTACCTGCTCGTCGTCCTGGGCTTCGAGGATCGAGTCGGGGATGCGCCACAGTGCCGCGAACTTACGATTGAAGCTCACGATGCGGCCGGCGAGGTCGACCACCAGGATGCCATCGGCGGTAGACTCGAAGGTCGCGTTCAAGAGCGACAGCGTCTCGCGCAGATTCTGCTCGGTCCGCTGCCGCTCGGTGACGTCCTGGTAGTTGACGACGATCGCGCCAATCGCCGGCTCGTCGAGCCGGTTCACACCCACCGCTTCGACGCGGCGCCACGTGCCGTCCTTGTGGAGCGCACGCAGCTCGATCTGCGCGACGCGACGCGGCTCCTGCATCAGGTCGGCGAAGAGTTCGAACGCGCGCACCTGGTCGTCCGGGTGGATGAGCTCGAACACGCTCCGCCCTACGTTCTCGGTCGAGCCGTACCCCAGCACCGGCTGCGAGGATTGGCTGGCGTAGAGGACGGTGCCGCTCGCGTCGAGCAGCGTGATGACGTCGCTCGAGTGCTCGATGAGCGCGCGAAACCGGCGTTCGCTCGCGCGCAGCGCCTCCGCCGCGCGCCCGCGCTCCGTGATATCCCGGGCCACGAGCACCACGCGGTCCGGCCCCAGCGGGGAGATCGCAGCAGCGAACCACACCTCCTGGCCATCGATCGCGAGGTGGTACTCGGCGTCCACCGTCTCCCGGCCCTCCAACGCCCGCCGGATGAGCCGCAGAAACTCGTCCGCCTGCGCTTGCTCGAAGACGTCGTGCAGCGTGCGGCCGACGAGCTCGGGCCCCGGCCGGTAGGGGGCGGGGGCGCTGGTGGGCGCGATCTTCAGGTAGCGACCGTCGGCATCGAGCACCACGATTACATCGCTGATCGCGGTGAACAGTGCCTCGAGTTCCGCGTCGGCGTCGCGGCGCGCGGACGGAGCAGGCTTGGCGATGGTCATGCCGGGGTCACAATACTCACCCGCGGGGGTGGCGCGTCAACTTCGGGGCTGCACCGCGCCGGTGACCGCCGTCACCGGGGTGCCTCCGGTCGAGCGCTCCCGCTCGATAGAGCGCCGCGCGGCCCGCTCGGGCCCCTGGATCCGGGCGACCGTCGTGCTCGGCAGGCCCGATGATCGAGCGTGGCAGGGGTGGACTCAGGCCGCCTCGGGTCTGGGTGGCGGCTGGTTCAGGATCAGCCAGTAGAGGCCGAGCTGACGGACGGACTCGACGAACTGGCCAAAGTCCACCGGTTTGCGGATGTAGCTGTTGGCCCCCAAGCCGTACCCGCTGATCACGTCCTTCTCTTCGAGGGACGAGGTGAGGATCACGACCGGCAGGAGCCGGGTCCGGGGATGGGAGCGGATGCGCCGCAGCACCTCGAGACCGTCGACTTTGGGGAGCTTGAGATCCAGGAGCACGAGTTCGGGCGTCACCGGCCGGCCCTCATGCTGGCCGGTGCCGAACAGGCAGTCGAGCGCCTCGGCGCCATCCCGCGCAACGGCGATCTCGTTCTGAATGTTGTTCTTCGCGAGCGCGCGGCGGGTCAACGCCTCGTCGTCAGGGTTATCCTCCACGAGCAGGATCATCCGGTCGTGCATGAGGCCTCCGCGGCTACAGCCTGAACCACGCAAGCGCTATCGCAGACACCAGCGCGTTGGCTGCAGCGCCTGGGTGGAGAGGAGCCGATCAGAGCGCGGAATCTCGTTCCCGCCGCGCGGAGCGGTGCGATCCCGCCCGCGCCGCCCGCGCACATAATAGCAGTCGGCCGACTGGCGAGCAGCACGGCCGCGGCTGAGTCCCGGGCCCGGGCCCGGGCCCGGGCGCTCACGGCGGCGGCGGGCTGCGGTCGAGCTGCGGCTGGACGTGCGTGGCATAGCACTCGGGACAAATGCCATGGCTGAACTGCGCTTCTGAGCGCTTCTCGATGTAGCTCTCGAGCGAGCCCCAGCGCTCCCCGTCGTCCCGGATCCGCTTGCAATAGGAACAGATCGGCAGCAGCCCCTCGAGCTGTTGCAGCTCGCGCCGCAGACCGAGGATGCGTTGGGCGACCGTCAGCCGGGCGCGCAGTTCGTCGGGGTCCACCGGCTTGGTGATGAAGTCGTCCGCCCCGGCCTCCATCCCGGCTAGGTACTGCTCTTTGCCGCCCCGGGCGGTGACGAGGATGAAATAGACGTAGGGCTCGTTCGGACGGGCCCGGATGCGACGGCAGAGCTCGGGGCCGTACAGCTCGGGCATGTACCAGTCGGAGACTACCACCGGAATGCGGGCGACCCGCAGCACATCCCAGGCTTCGCGCCCGTGCTCGGCGGTGCTGACTTGATATCCGGCGGCCCGCACCAGCGCGCTGAGCTGGGCGCGGGACACGGCGTCGTCGTCGACGACCAACACGGCGATCGGGTTAGGCACGCTTCCGCTCTCCGGCGTCACGATCGAGCACTTCCCGCACCGTGCGGGCCAGTGCATCCGGCGTGAAGGGTTTCTGCACGAACACGAACCCCGGCTCGAGCACGCCGTGGCGCGTGATCGCGTCGTCGGTGTAGCCCGACATGTAGATGACACGGACATCGGGCCGCAACGCCACCAACCGGACGGCCAAGTCGCGGCCGGAGAGGCCCGGCATGATGACGTCGGTCAGAAGGAGGTGGATCGGCCCCGAGTAGCGGTCCGCCACGTCGAGCGCTGCTTCGGCGCTCGGCGCCTCGAGCACCCGGTAGCCGTAGCGCTCCAGCGTCTGCCGCGCGACCGCGCGGACGGGCGCTTCATCCTCGGCGAGCAGCACCGTCTCCGTCCCCCGGGCCACTGGCACCGGGGCGTGGAAGCCGAGCACCGGTTCGGCGGCCGCCTCGACGCGGGGCAGGTAGATCTTGAAGCGGCTCCCCGCGCCGAGCTCACTGTACACCCAGATGAACCCGCCGCTCTGCTTGACGATCCCATACACCGTGGCGAGCCCGAGGCCAGTCCCTTTCCCCTTCTCCTTCGTCGTGAAGAACGGCTCGAACAGGTGCGCCTGCGTCTCGGGGTCCATGCCGGTGCCCGTGTCGATCACCGCGAGCATCGCGTACGAACCCGGCGGGGCGGGATAGTGCTCGGCCACGTGGGTGGAATCGAACTCGACGTCGGACGTCTCGATCGTGAGCTTGCCACCGCGGGGCATGGCGTCCCGAGCGTTCACCGCCAGGTTCATAATCACCTGCTCGAGTTGGCCCGGATCGGCGCGCACCCGACCGAGGCCGGCGGCGAGTTGCGTGGCCAGCGTCACATCCTCGCCCAGCAGACGGCGTAGCATTTTCTCGAGTTCGCTCACGAGCGCGTTCAAGTCCACGACGCGGGGCTGCAGCACCTGCTGCCGGCTGAACGCCAACAGCTGCCGGGTCAACCCCGCGGCGCGGTCGGCGGCCTTGCGAATCTCCTCGGCGTCCTGGCGGCGCGGGTCCTTGGCGGCCAGGTCCTCGAGCAACAGATCGACGTACCCGGTGATCGCCGTGAGGATGTTGTTGAAGTCGTGCGCGATCCCCCCGGCGAGGCGTCCGACCGCTTCCATTTTCTGCGCCTGGCGGAACTGCTGCTCGAGCTGCACGCGCTCGGTCACATCCCGCGCGATGCCCAGGATCCCTACCAACCGGTCATCGCGGACCTGGGCGGTGGCGGCGAACTCGGCCACCCGGTAGTCGCCGCGCTGGGTGCGGACGTGAAACTGCGCGGTGGGACGCGGCTCGCCGCGCACGACGCGCCCGAACAGCTCGAGCGCGAGCGGCAGGTCCTCGGGCTGCACCAGCTGGTCGAATGGCTTGCCGAGCCACTCGCCGCGGGGCCACCCGGTGATGGTCTCGAACGCGGGATTGAGCGAGGCAATGACCCCGTCGGGCGAGAGCGCGAAGATGATGTCGCGCACGCCTTCGACGAGCGAACGGTACTGCTGTTCGGAGTCCCGCAGGGCGAGCTCCGCCTGGCGGCGCTCCGAGACGTCGCGCAGGTTGACCACCACCGCCCCGACCGCAGGCTCGAGGAGGCGGTTGACGAAGACCGCCTCCACCGCCCGCCACGCCCCGTCGTGGTGGCGCAGCCGCAGCCCGACCGTGACCGGCGTGCCGGGTCGTCCCAGGAGGTCGGCGAGGACGGCCTGTAGCCGAGGCAAGTCCTCGGGGTGAGCCAGCGCGAAGGCGCTCCGACCAGCGAGCGCGCTCGGCGTGACGCCGAGCAGTCGCTCCGCTGACTGGCTGACGAACAGCACCGCACCGCCGCTATCGAGCAGGGCGATGGCGTCGGCGCCGTGCTCGATCAGCGCGCGAAACCGCTCCTCGCTCTGGCGGCGCGCCTCTTCCGAGCGCTCCTGCTCCTCCCGGGCGCGCTTCAGGTCGAGGGCGCGCTGCACCGCTGGGCCGAGCCGCTCGAGATGGTGCTTCACGACGTAGTCGGTGGCGCCGGCCTTGATGTATTCGGCGGCGGTCTCCTCGTCGAGACTTCCCGTGACGATGATCACCGGCGTCGCCGGGTCCTCCTGGTGGGCGAGCCGGAGCGAATCGGCTGCGGTGAGCTGCGGCAGCGAGTGATCCGAAAGCACCAAGTCGGGCGCGAACGTGCGCAGCGCTTCGCGCAAGGCCGGTTCGGCGTCCACACGGCGGGTGACACAGACGATGCCCGCGCGGCGGATCTCTCGCTCGATCAGTTGCGCGTCGGTCGCGACGTCTTCGACGATGAGGATGCGCGCGGGGGTCGTCATGCGCGCGCTAGCGCGGTGCCTCGTTTAAGCGCAGCCGCGGCGCGATGCCGATCTCGTGCCAGGGGTGCGTGCCGTCGCCGAAGAAGAAGTCTAGCGCTTCCGCGCCGTCGCGCGCGACGGACACCTGGTTCGCGAGGTTCCGGTTCTTCAGCGCTCGCAGCGTCAGCTCGACGTCGTTCGAGTCGTCTTCCACCAACCGAATCTCGACTTCGTGCTGGGCATTCATGCTCACCCGCGCCTCGGCAGCGTGAACTAGACGGTAGTCTCGTGCGCGCACGTGCGGCGGTCCTAGAGTCCGTCCAGTTGCGGCTGGATTTGCGTCGCATAGCACGGCGGACAGATCGTGTGAGTGAAGTGGGTGTCGAACCGCTTCTCGATGTAGGTCTCTAGCGACTCCCACTCGCCTTGCTCCGTCCGAATGCGTTTGCAGTATGAGCAGATCGGCAGCAAGCCCTCGAGCTGCGTCAGCTCGCGCCGGAGACCGAGGATGCGCCCGGCGACCGTGAGCCGCGCGCGCAGCTCATCGGGGTCGACCGGCTTCGCGATGAAGTCGTCCGCCCCGGCGTCCATTCCCGCCAGGTACTGCTGCTTCCCGCCGCGCGACGTGACCAGAATGAAATAGACGTACGGTTCGCGGGGGCGGGCGCGGATGCGGCGGCAGAGTTCCGGCCCGTCCATCTCCGGCATGTACCAGTCGGAGATCGCGATGGGGATGCGCATCCCTTGAAGCAGATCCCAGGCTGCGCGCCCGTTTGGGACGCTCCGGACGTCGTATCCGGCTCCTTGCGCGAGCGCGCTGAGCTGAGCGTTCGAGACCGGGTCGTCGTCCACCACGAGCACGGGAATCGCACTAGCCATGGTGATCACCTTCGGTTGCGGCTCGTAGGTAGTCGAGCGCGGCCTGCGCCTCACCCCGCACGCGCTCCATCTTGTCACGCGCCCTGGGGACGTCGCCCTCGCGTGCCGCCGCCTCCATTTCCTCGAGCAGGGCGGCGAGGCCGCGGGCGCCAATCGTCCCCGCCGCCGACTTGAACGCATGGGCTGCCCGTTGAATCGGCTCGGCCGCCGCACCGCCGGCCGCCGCCGTCAGCGCCGCGAGGCGCTGAGGGACGCTCTCGACGAAGGTCGCTAGAATGCCGTCCACGGCCTGTTCCGCGCCCGCTTCTTCCATCGTGCGGCGGAAGGCGGCGAGGTCCACGGGGGGCAGTGGCGGCAAGATCGTCTGCCCTGTGGCGTCCCGGCGCTCGATGATCGTGAACAACTCGTGCGCTTTGAAGGGCTTGGCCAAGTAGCCGCTCATGCCGTGCGCCAGGCAGCGCTCGCGCTCGCCACTGAGGGCGTGGGCGGTCAGGGCGATGATCGGCAGCGTCTGGCCCTGCGGTAGGGCGCGGATACGCTCCGTCGCCGCGAAGCCGTCCATCTCTGGCATCTGGATGTCCATCAGCACGACGTCATAGTGGTGCGCGCCGATCGCGTCCACGGCTTCGCGTCCATTGTTCGCGACGTCGACCAGGTGTCCGCGCTTCTGGAGCATCGCGATGGCGACTTGTTGGTTTACCGGGTTGTCCTCGGCGAGGAGGATCCGGAGCGCCTGGCGCGATTCGGCGATCGAGTGACGCGTAACGAGATCGGCCGGGCCCGCCGTCGCGGCGGCGCCGGCGAGCACCGTGCCCACCGCCTCGATCAGGTCCGCGCGCGCGATGGGTTTGGTGAGATAGGCCTGAATGCCGAGCTGCCGGCAGCGCTCGCCATCGCCCCGCTGTCCCGCCGAGGTGAGGATCAGCAGCCGGGTGCTCGCGAGCTGGGCGTCGGCACGGATGGCGGCGGCGAGCTCGAAGCCATCGTGGTCGGGCATCTGGGCGTCGAGGATGGCAAGGTCGTAGGACGCCCCGGCGCGCACCGCCTCGCGGAGCGCCTCGAGCCCGGGATCCGCGCGGGACGCCTCGCGCACGGCCACACCTTCGGCACCCAGCATGTCCCGCAGGATGCGCCGGTTGGTCTCGTTATCGTCCACCACGAGGCAGCGACGACCGCCGAGCGACGCGGCGCCCCCGGGCACCGCTGCGGTGACGGCTGGGGTCGCGACCGGGAAGCGTAGGGTGAAACTGAACTCGCTGCCCTGGCCGACATGGCTCGTGACGACGAGCTCGCCCCCCATCAGCATCACGAGACGCCGGGAGATCGCGAGGCCGAGGCCGGTGCCGCCGTAGCGGCGCGTCATGGAGGCGTCCGCTTGGGTGAACTCCTGGAAAATCGTGGCGAGCTGCTCGGCGGCGATGCCGATTCCCGTGTCGCGCACGCAGAACCGCACCGACGCCAGATCGCCGGCGGGCCCGACGACACCCACGGACACATCGACCTCGCCCTCCTCGGTGAACTTGACGGCGTTCCCGATCAAGTTGGTCAGCACCTGCCGGACTCGGGTCGGGTCGCCCCGCACGAGGTGGGGGACGTCGGGCCCCACGTCCACCGTGAGTTCGAGATGTTTCTCGCGCGCCCGGACCGCGAGGAGCGTCGCGGTGGCATGAACGACCTTGGGCAAGTCGAACGAGATCGATTCCAGCTCCAGGTGCTCGGCTTCGATCTTGGAATAGTCGAGGATGTCGTTCAGGATGACGAGCAACGCCTCGGAGGAAGACCGCACCAGCTCCAGCGAGCGCCGCTGCTCCGGGCTGAGCTCAGTGTCCAGCACGAGCTCGACAAACCCCAAGACCGCGTTCATTGGCGTGCGAATCTCGTGGCTCATGTTGGCCAGGAAGGCGCTGCGCGCGCGGGCCACGCGCTCCGCCAGGTCGCGCGCGGCGCGCATCGCTGCTTCAGCGTCCTTGCGATCGCTGATGTCTTCGTACAGCGCGACGAGCCCGCCTTCGGCGGTCGCCTTCACGCTCGCCGCCGAAAGGCGGACCTGGATGCGCTGACCGTCCTTGCGCTGACGCTCGACTTCCACGCGAACGATCTCCCCCTCCCGGGCGCGCGCCTCAAGTGCACGGGACTCGGACCGCATGGATTCGGGCACGATCAGGTCGTCGATGGCCGCCCCCCGGACCTCGGCGGCGGCATACCCGAATAGCGTCTCGAAGGCAGGATTCACGCTCCGGATAGCCCGATCGTCGTCCAGCACCGCGATGCCCACGGGCGTGCTTGCGATCAGCGCATCGAGGAAGGCATGCTGGCGCGCCAGCTCGCGCGTGGACACTTCGAGCAAAGCCGCCGCCCGAACGCGCTCCTGGAAGGTGCGGTGAGCACGGCCGTGAACTCGGTCCATGAACCACGCGAAGGCTACGATCAACGTCACGGCGATGACGTTGAACCGAGCATAGCCTTGCAGCAGGAAGCCGACGAGGACGGGGGCGAGCATCGTGACGAGCAGGTAACGGAAGCTCCGCCGGTCGCCTACCAGCGTGCTGGTCGCGCCGGCGATGATCCCGCTCACGACGACGAGGATGAGCGCACCCTCGTGCGGCGCGAGCACCGGGATGGCGGCGGCGGCGCCGACGCCCCAGGCCAGCCCCACCCCCGCCACGGTGAGGCGCACGCCCCGCAGCGCCTCTTCAGCGGACTGGAGTTGCCTCGCGATCCGCAGCCGCCATACCGTCCGCAACCCGGCGGCAGCGGTGACGCCGCCCACCCATCCGATCGTCAGCCCGCGGGGGAGGGAGTTCCACACCAGCGCGGCGACCACGAGTACGAGCAGGACGTGCAGCGACTCGGCGAGCGGGCCGCCTCCCAGCAGCTGCCGGAGCGCGGCGCGCCGCACCTCCGCTTCCACGTGGGGCTCGTGCTGAGCGACGAGCACCGCCGGATCTCCGCCGGCGGCCGCCAGCGAGGCGCGCACGGGCGAGGGTTCCGCGGGAGTCATGACTCTATATGCGATCCTCCTGGGGACGTGTGCAACATGCGGCCGTCGTGCATCCGGGAATAGGGCGTTTTTGCGGCACGGTGGGGCGTTCGTGCGACAGGCGAGGCTACCCGGCACTTCCCGCACGGGGGCGTGGGGTCTTGCTCCTGGCTTAGGGCATCAGCTGGTGCTGCAGCGCATAACGAATCAACTCGGCGCTGGTTCGCAGCCCGAGCTTCTCAAGAATACGGGTGCGGTAGGTGCTGACGGTCTTGGGGGAGAGGCTGAGGACGGCCGCGATCTCCCGCACGGCCTTTCCAGCGCCGATCAGGCGCAGCACCTCGTCCTCGCGGTCCGAGAGCGCCTCGTGCGGTATCGGGGCGCGGCCGGCGTCGAGGGCGGCGGCCAACTGCTCGGTGAGCGCCGGAGACACGTACATACCGCCCTGCACGATCCTTCTCACTGCCGCAATCAACTCTTGGGGTGAGCGGTCCTTCGACAGGTATCCGGCGGCCCCATCCCGCCCCAGACTGTCGAGACCTGCTGGGCGGAGCTCCGTCGCGAGAGTGCGCACCTTGTCCACCATTTCGTCGATGAGCTTCGCCATCTCGTCCGTCTTGACGAGGAGGGGATCGCGCAGGGGCGCGGGCACGGTGTGCTTGAGTGAGAACAGATCCATCTTGAGGGCAGTCAGGGCCTGGCCGAGCTCGTCTTGGATCTCGCGGGCAATCTGCGTGCGCTCGGCCTCGCGCGCCGAGTGGAGCTGTCCGGCGAAGTCGCGCTCGGTGATGTCCCGCGCGATCGAGGACGCGCCGATGATGCGGCCCTCGCCGTCCTTGATCGGCGAGATCGAGACGGAGACGGCCATGCGCGCGCCATCCTTGCGCATCCGGACGGTTTCATGGTGCTCGATGTGCTCGCCGCGCTGCACTCGGGCAAGGAGACCCTCCAGCTCTCCGGCGCGCTCGGGGGGCTCAACGATGGCGAGGAGCCGTCCCGCCACCTCCTCGCCGCGGTGGCCGTACAGCCGTTCCGCTCCGGGGTTCCAGGTCAGGATCCTCCCCTCGAGGCTCTGGGTGACGATCGCATCCTCCGACGATTCGATCAGCGCGGCGTAGCGCGCCAACGCGTCCTCGGCTTGCTTGCGCTCCGTGATGTCCTGCCCGGTTCCGACGAGTTTGACCGGCTGCCCCAGGTCGTCCACGACGACCGTGCCGCGACTCTGGAACGAGCGCACGGCGCCGTCGGGCCGCAGGATCCGATGCTCGCACACGTACGGCACCCCATCGCGACGGGCACGGGCGATGACCTCCCTCACGAACGCACGGTCGTCGGGGTGCACGAGCTCGAGGGCGCCCTCGAGGGTGGCGCGGAGGTGCTCCGGCTCCACCCCGCACAACCGGTACAGTTCGGCCGACCATGCTACCGTGTCGCTTCGGAGATCCCACTCCCAACTGCCGAGGCGCGCGAGCGACTCGGCCTGCGCGAGCTGGCTGAGCGCCTTGCGCAGTTGCTCCTCGGCCCGGGTGTGTGCGGTGATGTCGCGACTGATGGCCAGCACCCCTGCCAGGCCGCCCCGACTGTTCGGGATGGGTGAGAGGCTGAGCGAGATGCCCACGGCACGGCCGTCGGCCCGGGTGACGACATACTCGACCGGGTCAGGCCGGCCACCCCGGCGCAGCCCGTCGAGCAAGCGTGCCAACTCGGCGGCGCGCTCGGGCGGGGCGAGCAGCTCGAACGGCTGCCCGATCACCGCTGTGGCACGATGACCGTAGAGCCGCTCGGCGGCGGGGTTACAACTGACGATGGCACCTTCGGGGGTCGTCGTGAAGATCGCGTCGGAGGAGGACTGGAGGAGTTCGGCATGGCGGTGCAGCGTGTCGGCCGCACCCGGCTCCGCACTCGGGTGCGCCAGCATGCCCCGCTGGCGTCCCGGCCGCGAGCCGGTCGGGTCCTCACGCCGCTGGGCCATCTACACCGCCTGGCGAGGTCGGGATCGAGATGCCACGCACAGCCTCAGCCTCCTCGCCGACAGAGTACCGTGCATCGAGGCACCCGAGTATCAGGGAAACCCTGAGAATCTACATTATCGCTCCAACGACACGAGACCCACGCGTACGGCGTAGCGCACCAGCCGGGCGAGATCGTGGATGCCAAGCCGCTTCATCACTTCCGCGCGATGCGTCTCCACGGTTTTCACGCTGAGCTTCAGCCGCCGCGCGATCTCCCGCGTGGCGTGCCCCTCAGCCAAGAGCTGCAGGACCTCGCGTTGCCGGGGGCTTAGCTTTTCGAGCGGGCGCCGGACCGCGAGCGCCGCCTCGATGACGGGTGCCAGCCGGCCCAGGTCGCTCTTCGGGATGTAGTCTTCCGCGCCCGCCCGCAAGCATTCGACGAGCCGGCGCTCATCGAGCGAGCCGCTCACGACGATGAACGGGATCGGCTGGTGCATCGCCTGGACGACGCGGATCGCAGCTGGAGCGTCGAACGCTGCCAGCGAGTGGTCGGACAAGATGATGTCTGGGGCGAAGTCACCGAGCGCGAGCTTGAACCGGTCCTCCGTTTCGACGCGCTCCCACACGGCGACGATGCCGGCGCAGCCGAGCTCCCGAACGATCAATTCGGCGTCCGCTGCGCTGTCTTCGAGCAGCAGGACGCGGTACGGTCGTGGGTCTGGCATGGCGGCTACAGTATCAGGAAACGACGCACCCGACCATCAGGGAAGACCCGGGACCGACGCGATGTCGTCGTGCGGGGCGGCGAGAGCTCCCTGAAGCAGGACTCGAGCCTGCGACCCGTTCATTGTACAGATGTTCCGATCCGTACAGATGTTCCGACCCCGTACGCCGCAACAGGCATCATGCCGTAGCGCGCGAGGAATCGAGACGGACAAAACGACACGCGCCCGAATCGCACTCCCCAAATCGTCCCCGAACCTCACCGGGTGGAACCGGGCGCGACGGGTGCCTGCACCGCGCCCGCGGGAGAGACCGACTGACTGGTCTCGATCAAGTGAGAGGTTGCGCGGCGACGCTCGCTCGGCGGCTCGGCCGTGACGGGTAGCATGTATCTCACCGCAAGACGAATCCAGCACTAATCGGAAAGAGGTTCGTTGCACCACCGCTCGTGCGGATCGTAATGAAGCGGGCCTCCACGAACGCGAGCGCCGGCCCGAGCCCCAGGAGCGCCAGGCCTGCTCCACCGGACCAGGCCACGCCGGTTCGGGACGTGGACGGGACGCCCGCGCGCACGACCCCCACGTTGTAGATCCCGAGCCCGGTGAGGAGGTAGGGCCGGAGCGTGGGCTCGGCGCGCGGCAAGCGCCACACGATGCTCGCGGTGCCACCCCACAGCCACGTGTGGCCGGTCTCGAGTCCCTGCCGGGGCGTCCGACCGTACATCGCGTCGACGCGAAGGGCGAGAGGGCCGGACAGTGGCGCCAGCGCCGCTCCCAGCAGATGCCAGCCCGCGCCGTCGGCTGTCCCGTAGCCGCCCGCGGGAACGGTTACGCCGCCGCCGAGGCTGAAGCGCGGGCCTTGCGCTGCCAGGTGATCAGCGCCCGCCCCCCGGGCGGCGACCAGCGCAAGCATCAGACAGAGGATGCGCGCGTTCGCACTCATCGGGGTCGGCTCGGGGAGGAGATGTCCTTCGGGGCGACGCCCGATCTGCTGCTGTCCGCCGCCACGATCCGCACGCGGGCGCCATCGTGCAGATCGTCGGCCGGATTGATCACGATGAGCTCGCCCGCGGCGAGGCCTCCCGTGACCTCGACCCAGCTCCCGAGATCGCGGCTGATAGTCACCGTCTGGTACCGTACCGTCGAATCGGGCGCCACCGTCACGACCTGCGGCGGGCCGTCACGAATCACCAGTGCCGTGGCAGGGACGCGCAACGGTGGTGCGCCGGGGCCGAGCGCGAGCTGCACCTGGGCGTACATCCCGGGCAGGAACACGCCCCTGGGATTCGCCACCCGCACCTCCGTGAGCAGCGTACGTGCCGTGGGATCGAGCGATCCTGCGGTGCGCGCCACGCGCCCGCGCAGCGTGTCGCCGGGAAGCGCGGGCAACGTGACCACGGCAGTCTGCCCGATTGCGACCGCCGGGGCGTAGCTCTCGGGTACGGTCACGTACGCGCTCAGCGTGTCGGTCTGGGCGACCGTGAACAAGCTGCCGGGCGTGCTGCCGGTTCCCGCCGGCAGGGTCCCGCTCACGCCGCCCGCCGGGCCGACCAGGGCCCCCTGGTCCACGTTGCGCGCCGTAATCACACCGGCGAACGGAGCGACCACGCGCTCGTATTCCTGCAGTTGCTCCAAGCGCCGCAGGTTGGCCTCGGCGCTGTTCAAGTTGGCAACGGCTTCCTCGAAGGCTGCCTGCATCTGATCAACCTCTTGGGCCGTCACGGCGCTGTCGACGGCAAGCGCCCGCCAGCGCGCCAGGTTCGCCTGCGCCAGCTCCCGTGCCGCGCGCGTCTGCGCGACCACCCCCCGCGCTTGGGCGACTTGCTGATCGACGTCGGGGGCGTCGATGTCGGCGAGGAGCTGACCCGCGCGCACGCGACTGCCGATATCGACCAGTCGGCGGCGCACGTACCCCGGTGTTCGCGCGTAGATGGCGGCGGTCCGTACCGCGCTAAGGGCGCCGGGCAGACTGACGCTCGGGCTGGTCGGCGCCAGTCCCACCGTCGTCACGCTCACGGTGGGCGCGGTGCTGCCCACTACGGCGACGCTCGCGGCGAGCCGCCGTTGTCGCGCCATGCGAGGCACGGTGCCGCCCACCAACGCGGCGACCAGCACGCTCCCGCCGAGCGCTGCCCCGAGCCTGAGGTGCCGCCGAGAAACCGGCGAAGGAGCGTCACGCTCAGCGCGGGACGGGCTAGTGGTCTCGGTTGCCCTGCTCATGCGTGTGCCTCCGGAAGGACAATCGGCGGTTTGGGTGGCGTAGCGCGCAGGATACTGTAGAGCACCGGCACGGCCACCAACGTGAAAGCCGTCGCTACGAGCAGCCCGCCGATCACCGCCCGGCCGAGCGGGGCGTTCTGCTCGCCGCCTTCGCCGAGGCCGAGCGCCATCGGCAGCATGCCGATGATCATGGCGAGCGCCGTCATGCAGACGGGCCGCAGACGGAGCGAGCCGGCGTTGAGGGCCGCCTGGAGCGCAGCGTGGCCCTCCACCCGCTGCTCGTTGGCTGAGGTGATCAACAGCACGCTGTTCGCGGTGGCGACGCCGAGCGCCATGATGGCCCCCATCAGCGACGGCACGCTGAAGGTCGTCTGGGTCGTGAACAGCATCCACACGACCCCCGCCAGGGCACCAGGTAGCGCCGCGACGATCACCAGGGGATCGAGCCAGGACTGGAAGTTGATGACCAGCAGAAGGTAGACGAGCACCATCGCAAAGAGCACGCCCAATCCCAGCCCGAGGAAGGACGAGCGCATGCTCGCAACCTGCCCGCGCACCACGACGTCCGTCCCCTTGGGGAGTGACGGGCGGATCCCGGCGACGACGCGGTCGACGTCCCCGGCCACGCCGCCCAAGTCCCGGTCATCGACGGCCGCGAAGACGTCCGCGACCGGCCGCGTGTTGTAGTGGTTCACCACGGCGAACGTGGTCTGGCGCGTCGCCGTCGCCAGATTCCCGAACAGCTGCGGCGCGGCGAGGCCCGGCGACGTCACCGGCGTGTTGGTGAGCGCGTCTAGTGAATTGATCTGGGACGGCGGCGTCCGCACGGACACGCGGTAGCTCACGCCGTTCTGCGGGTTGAGCCAAAAATTGGGCGCCGTTTGCCCGCTCGAGGAGAGCGAGATCAGGAGATTGCTCGCCACCTCGCGCTGGGTGAGCCCGATCTGCTGCGCTCGGATCCGGTCGACCGTGAAGAGGAACTCGGGCATGTTCACCACCTGCTGCACCCGGACGTCCACCGCGCCCGGGATGCGACGCAGCTGCGCGGCCAGGCGGGTGGCGGCGTCATAGTCCGCCACCTTGTCCTGGCCGACCACCTGGACGTCGATCGGCGCGGGCAGGCCCAGGTTGAGCACCTGGTTCACGATGTCGGCCGGCAGGAAAAAGAAGGTCACGCCGGGGAACTCGGTCGGGAGCGTCGCGCGCAGGCGCCGGACGTATTCGAATGTCGAGGTATGGCGGGTCGGGGCGAGTTGGACCACGACATCGCCGTCCGCCGCATTCAAGGTCGCCGGGCCGCTCGTGGCCAGATTGATCGCGTTGCGGTTCACGCCGATGTTGTCGAGAATGAGGCCCAGCTCGGCCGGCGGGATCACGCGCCGAATGGTGCGCTCGACCGCGGCGAAGATGAGCTCGGTTTCCTCGAGCCGCATGCCCGCCGGCGCCCGCACGTGGAGCTGGAACGCGCCGGCGTCGGTCGTCGGGAAGAAGTCCTCCCCGATGAACGGTACCAGGGCTCCAGAAAGCACCACGAAGCCCGCGACTAGGCCGAGCACCCACCGCCGGTGTCCGAGGGCCCACCCGAGCCCGCGTAGGTATACCGCCCGGAAGCGCTCGAAGCCGGCCACGAACGGCGCGCTCACCCGCTCGACCAGACCGCGGTGAGCAGGGGGTGCGGCGGCACCCGCCGTCCCCGGCTGGTGTGCCAGGGCCATGCGGTGCGCGTCGGCCGCGAGGAGGGCGTGGGCCATCGTGGGCACGACGGTCCGGGACAGGAGGTAGGACGCGAGCATCGCGAACACCACCGCCATCGCCAGCGGCCGGAACAGCGCGGCCGCCGGACCGCTCAAGAAGAACAGCGGCACGAACACGATCGAGATGGAAATCGTGGAGACGAACGTCGGCGTCGCGATCTGCGCTGCCCCGTCCACGATTGCCTGCAGGATTTCCTTCCCCTCCTCCATGTTCCGATTGATGTTCTCAATCGTGACGGTCGCGTCGTCCACCAGGATCCCGACGGCGAGCGCCAGCCCGCTCAGGGTCATCACGTTGAGCGTCTGCCCCAGCGCCGCGAGGCAGATGATCGCGCTGAGCACGGCGAGGGGAATCGAGGTCGCGATGATGAGCGTGCTGCGCCAGCTCCCCAGGAACAGGAGGATCATGAGCGCCGTGAGGCAGGCGGCAATAACCGCTTCGCGGATGACCCCCGAGATGGAAGCGCGCACGAACAGCGACTGGTCCACGAGCACCTGCACGTCGAGACCCGAGGGCAGCGCGGGTTTCAGCGCCGCGAGCAGCGCCTTCACCTGGTTGACGACCGCCAGGGTCGACGCGTTGCCGTTCTTGAGTACGGTCATGTAGGTGCCGTGCCGGCCGTTCTGACGCACGATGTTGGTCTGGACGCCAGCACCGTCGCGGACATACGCGACGTCGCGGATGTAGACCATCGCCCCGTTGACCTGCTTGATCGGCATGTCATTGAGCTGCTCGACGACGTCGGGGCTCGAGTTCAGCCGCACGCTGTATTCCCGGCTGCCGAGCCTTGCGGACCCCGCCGGCAGAATCACGTTCTGCGCCGTGACAGCGGCGCTGACGTCTGCCGGCGAGAGCCCCTTCGCGTACAAGCGGGTCAGATCGATGTCCACGTTGATCAGGCGGGGCGCGCCCCCGTAGGGGTAGGGGATGGTCGCGCCCGGGGCCGTCGCGAGCGGCGTCCGCACGAAGTTGGACACGTAGTCGTTGAGGTTCGCCTGCGACATCGTGCTGCTGCCGACCCCGATCTGGAGGATCGGCACGTCGGTCGCGTTGAACCGCAGGATGATGGGCGGCGTGATTCCGGGCGGCAGGACCCGGGTGTTGCTCTGGGACGACGCCGTGAGCTGGGCCATGCCCGTCGCGACGTCCGCGGTGGGTTGAAAGAAGACCTTGATGATGCCGACGCCGTCGAGCGACTGCGACTCGATGTGCTCGATGTTGTTGACGGTCGCCGAGTAGGACTGCTCGACGACGGTGACGACGCGCTGCTCCATCTCTTGCGGCGACATCCCCTGGTACTGCCAGATGACGGTCGCTACGGGGAGCGGGATCGTCGGAAAGATGTCCACCGGCGTGGACGCGATCGCGACGAGGCCACCGAGGAAGATGAGGATGGCGCCGCACACGAACGTATAGGGGCGCCGCAGCGCGACGCGGACAATCCACATCATGGCCGAGCCCTCACAACGTCCGCCCGAGCAACGCTTCGAGCGACGCGCGGGCGACCTGGTAGGTGAACTGCGCACTCACGAGATCGAGCTCCGCCTGGGTGAGCGTGGTCTCGGACGTGAGCACGTCGAGGATCGTGGCGATACCGGCGCGATACCGCGCCTGGATGACGCGCAGCTCCTCGGTGCCGAGTCGCACGGCTTCGCGGGTGAGCGCGATGTCCTGCTCGGCGACGTGCAGGCGTCCGAGCAGCTGCTGTGCTTGGGCGCGGGCCATGCGCTTCGTATCCGCGGCTGTCGCGGCGGCGACCTCGGCCGCGACCTCGGCCTGGGTGACGGACTGCTCGCGCACGAAGCCGTTGAAGAGCGGGAACGAGGTGGTGAACGCGACGATCCAACCTGATCGCAAAGCCCCGGGGACGCGGGACTCGTTCGCCCAGTTGTAGCCGGCTCCAAGCGCGATGGTCGGGAGATACTGGCTCTTGGACGCCTGCACGCCGGCGGCGGTGGCGTTCACCAGCGCCTGAGTTTGCGCGACCGCGGGTGCGGCCGCGGGCGCCACGGCGAGCACTCCCGAGTCACTGAGTGCGAGGGGCGCGGGCTCGAGCGTGGTCGGCGGGTCGGCATCGACGGGCGCGTTGGCGCCCACTAGCCGGCCGAGCGCCGCGCTGTTGAGGCTGAGCGTATCGCGCGCGGCGAGCTCGCGGCGGCGGGCCGTCGACAGCGCCAACTCCGCCAGCAACACGTCGGCGCGCGTAGCGGTGCCCGCTCGCTCACGGTCCCGGGCGTAGCCGAGGCCCAGCCTGGCCTGCGCGACCGCTTCCATCGCGACGCGCACGAGCTCGTGCGCGCGCAACACGTCGTAGTAGCCCTGCTTGGCGACGAGTATGGTGGTATAGCGTTGCTGCACGAAGCCCGCGTCCGCGGCTTGGCTGATCGCCTCCGACTGGCTGCGCTGCGCACCGCGACGACCTCCCGTGAACACGTCGAGCGCGGCCGCGAACCCGGCGCCATACGTGTTCATCCCGCCCGTCTGGGTGAGTGTCGGGACCGTCCCCACCGCGCTGAGCGTCTGATCGCTCCAGCCGGCGCTGGACACGAGGGATAGACTCGGCAGGTACGCTCCCAGCGCCACGCGCCGCAGCGCGGCGGCGTCGCGCACCGTGCCCTGCGCGCTCGCCACGCCGGGACTGTAGGCCAGCGTGCGCGCGACGACCGTCTCGAGCGACAGCCGTGGGCCGAGCGCCGCCGTGTCCGGCAGCTGGCCCTGGCTCGCCCCCGGATGCCACGACCCGAGGACGATGGCCAGCGCGAGCGCGCGACGGGCGGGGGCAGGCGAACCGGCGGTCACGGCCGGACCGGCCCCGTGCCTGCGCCGGTGCGGTGGATCGCCGCGGCGATGTCGTCCAGATCCGTGTCGGTCAGTTCAAGACTCGCGGCGCCGATCCAGCCGTCGACTTGTGCAGGGGATCGCGCGCCGACGATCGCGCCAGTCACACCGGGCCAGGCAAGGGTCCAGGCGACGGCGACCGCGGCTACGCTGCTGCGGTGACGCTCGGCGATAGGCCGCAGGGCCTCCGCGAGCCCGAGATTGCGGCGTAACCCGACGCCCACAAAGTCGGCAGAGCGGGAACGCCAGTCATCCGCGCCCAGTTGAGCGGCGCGCTCGGCGCTGAAGGTTCCGGTGAGCAGGCCTGACTGCATGGGGCTGTAGACGATGAGCCCCGTGCCATGCGCGGCGCACCACGGCCGTTCCGCGGCCGCGACCTCTCGGCGGATCGCCGAGAACGGTGGCTGCAGCGTATCCACGTGACCGAGCCGCTCCGCCGCCTCGAGTTGAGCGACGTCGTGATTGGAGAGGCCGACCGCCCGAACCTTCCCTTCTGCCTTCAGCTGGAGCAGTGCGCCCCAGTAGTCCGCGAGCGGGGTGCCGTCCTCGGGCGGCCAATGCATCTGGTACAGGTCGATGCGCTCGGCGCCCAGCCGAGCGAGCGACGCCTCGACCTCGCGGCGGATGCTGGCCGGATCGCCGATGCGGCGCGGCGGGGCGGCGCGGTCGTGTTCGTCCCAGACGAGGCCAGCCTTGGTGAAGATGTACGGCCGGTCGTGCGGCGGGATGTCGCCGAGCGCCTGCGCCACGATCTCCTCCGAGTGGCCGAGGCCGTAGACCGCCGCCGTATCGATCCAGTTGATGCCGCGCTCGATGGCGTGACGGATCGCGGCAATCGAGGCCGCGTCATCCTGGGTGCCCCAGGCGAATTGCCATCCGCCACCCCCGATCGCCCACGCCCCGAACCCGACGCGCGTGATTCGCATCCCGGTCGTGCCGAGCGGCATGGTGGGAAGTGTTGTCGTGTCTCGAAGCCCGCCTGTCATGTGCTTTCTCCCCAGTGACGCTTTCTGGAGCCGTGGATCGATCACCTCGGCGAGATCGCCGACTTCAGCCGGCCTCATCGAGGAAAGCGCTTGGAGCTCGAGCGAGCTGAGCTCGAGCCCCTGGTTCCGTAGCTGCAGCAAAGCGGCGTGCGGGTCACGCTGAAACGACTCCCGCAACTCCTCGTCCGTGAGGAGTTTGCCGATCAAGATCTCGACGCTTCGCTGCGTCATCGGTCCGTGCGCCTCACTGCGCCACTGCGACTTTGCTCGGCGCGGCGGGGAACTTGTCCACGATCGCTTCGACGGCCTTCTTGAGATCCTGCTCGTACACCTGCTCGTCCGCCGAAACCGGCGCGATCCCCTGGCCGCGCCACAGCAGTTCTTTGGTCTTGGGGTCGATCACATCCACGATCAGCGTCCCCTCGGTGTATTTGGTCACGATCGGAGTACTCTGACTGCCCCAGTCTGGTCCCCAGCCCCTCCCCCAGCGGCGCCCCCAGCCGCTCCACCAGCGCGGCTGCCAGGTGTACCCGTAGTCCCAGTAGTTGACGTCGAGCTGCTGCTTGGTGCTGGCGTAGTACGCCACGCAGAAGTCGGGATTACTGTCTCTCGCGACGTAGCCAAGACCCGTGAACTCCCGGGCCAAGTCGGTACGGAGCGCACGGTTCGAGATCGAGTTCACAAGCATCGGGTCGTTGGCGGATGAGATCGCGCCCGCGATCTTCGGTTGGGGTGTCGGCAAAACCCGGAACGTGTGCAGCCCGCGAAGGCTCGCTTCCGGACTCAACGCGGTGCGTACCTGGATGCCTGAGGCACAGGCCGCCAGCGTGAACGCGGCGGCCGCAGAAAGAAATGGTGTCATTCGCATTGTATGCTCCCATGAAGTGAAGACGAGGTCGCCCGATCGCTTTTGCACCCGACGTGCCACGCCTCGGGGGCGCGGCCGGTGCGGGCGTTAAGTCACTGTGTCGTTGCCGGTTCGGTCTCTGGGCGACGAAGGACAGCGGGGCGCCGGAGCGCTGTGTGTTGATGAAGCTCAAACAGAAGTGCCGAGATGCCGACAGCGGCACGCTACGGGGTGACCACGATCGTCGCCATCATGCCCCGATCCTCGTGGGACAAGAGGTGGCAGTGGTAGACGAACGTGCCGACGATGACCGGGTCGGTGAACGGGATCACGACCTTCACCGCGCCGTGGACGGGCAGGTTGACGATGTCCTGATAGCCGACGAACGGCTGCGGCACGCCGTTCACCTCGGTCACTTGGAAGTGTGTCTGGTGAATGTGAAAGTCGTGCAGCTCGCCGGACTCGTTCCGGATGGTCCACTCTTCGACGGCGCCCAACTGTACCCGGGTGTCGGTACGGCTCGGGTCGAACGTCCGGCCGTCGACGAAGAACGTGTTGCCGTCGTCGGCTTCCGAGAAGACGATGGTGCGGCGGCCCGTGATGTGGCGGCGCAAATCGGGCACCGGTAGGAGTCGCTCGGGCAGCGCGAGCGGCGGCAGGGCGGCGCCCTCTATACGCACGGTCGCGAGCGTCGCCCCCGGATAGTGGTTGCCTTCCGGCCCGGTGTCGAAGGCCGCCGTCCGCAGCGTATAGGTTCCCGGGCCCGGCGCCTGCACCAAGACCTCTTCCCGCGCGCCCGGCTCAAGCAGCAGTAGTACAGGTCCGCGCCAACGTTGCCGATCCGCCAGAGCTCGGTCTCGCCTGGGTGCAGCACCAGCGTCGGATTGATGAGGCCGTTGACCGTGCGTATCGCGTGCGCGCCGATCCCGAGATGCACCACGCGCCCGTTCTCGATTTGAACGTCCTTAAGGAGCAGCAGACGCTCCTTCACAGCGCGGAGCGCCGGAAACGGGTCGAGCAGTCCCTCGACGACGAGCGCGCCGGACATGCCGTTGCGCACCTGGTCGTCGGAATGTCCGTGCGGATGGGGATGGTACCAATAGAGGCCGGGTGCATGGTTCGACGGGATCCGGATCTCGTAGTCCTGCGCCCCAGCAGGGGGCGCGTGCAGGAACACGTTGTCCGAGGTGCCCAACGGGGACACGGTGAGGCCGTGCAGGTGTAGGTTCGTCGGGTCTCCCAGTCCGTTGACGAGCCGCAGCCGCATGACGTCCCCCGGGCGTACGCGCAAGGTCGGCGGGACGTAGCTGCCGTTGTAGACCGCGGCGGTGACACGCTGGTTGCCGATGCTCACCGGCGATTCGCCGGCGGTGAGGGTCGCGCTCAGCGCACCTTGTCGGCTCGCGACGACGGCGGGCTCCCGAAACGTCTCTCCCCGATCCCCCGACGCCATGACCCCAGCCCCGCTCCCTGAAACCAGGCCCGCGCAGAGCGTGACAAGAAACGCAGCAGCCATCGCATGGATTGTGGAACGCTCACGCATGTTGCAGCTCCGTCTGGTTGGATAGGTGCCGTGCGTTCTCTAGTCTCAGAGTTACGGCCCTTTTGCACGCCATATGCCAGTGCGCACGTCACGTCAGCCGGGCACGGCAAGTGCCTGCGCTGTCGCACGTTCGGCTGCGTGACGGTGGCATGTACCAGCGCGGCGACGTACCCGGGGGATGCGGAAGGGTGAGCAGGAGTGCACGGAAGGCGACAGGCGAGTAGAATCAGCGTCGAGATGGCTGCCGGCGCGACCGAAGAGATCTTGGGACCGCTCCTCAACGTCCTCGCACAGAGCCTCGATGTCCAAGAGGTCTTTGCCCGGATCTCCGCGCTGGCCCGCCAAACCGTTCCACACGATTGCCTCCTGTTCGGCCTGGTCACGGCCGATGGCGAGCGCTACCGCGTGGTGGCCGTTTCCGAAGACGACCAACGGGCCGCGCTGTTAGGGACTTCGTTTGCGCCGCCGTCGCCGGGACTGGCCCAGGAGGACTTCGCGATCTTTCGCCACCTCCGGATGCTGCCAGGGAAGACCGCGGGGCTCGAGGGACTGGTGCGCACGGCATCCGGCGGCGCCGACGAGCCGTTCGAGTGGCACCCCGGTCCGCCCTGGGTCCCGATGGGGTACCCGTCGTGGCTGCGGTTGACGGTCCGCTTGCGAGGGGACGTGCTGGGCAGCGCCTGGCCGAGGAGGAGCGACGGCGTGCCGAGGCCCAGGAGCGCGCCGTCCAGCTCGAAGGGCGCGTGGCCCGGCTCACGGCAGAGCTGGAAGTGGCGGAGGGCCATCGTGCCATCGGCGCCTCGAAACCGTGGCGCGAGGTGCTCACACAAGCAGCGAAGGTGGCCCCAACGGAGACGACGGTGCTCCTCACCGGGGAGTCGGGGACGGGCAAGGAGGTCGTGGCGCACCTGATCCATCGCGGGTCGCGGCGCGCGGAGGGACCGTTCGTCGCGGTGAACTGCGCCGCGCTCCCCGAGGCGCTGCTCGAGTCCGAGCTGTTCGGCTACGAGAAGGGTGCCTTCACCGGGGCCGTCTCAGCGCACGCCGGCCGGCTGGAGCAGGCGGCCGGCGGCACGCTGTTCCTCGACGAGGTGGGCGAGATGAGTCCGGCCGTGCAGGCGAAGTTCCTGCGCGTGCTCGAGGAGCGGGAATTCCAGCGCCTCGGCGGCACCCGCCTGCTCAAGGCCGACGTGCGCGTCATCGCCGCCACGAACCGCGACCTGAAGGCGGCGCTGACCCAAGGCACGTTTCGCGAGGATCTCTACTACCGGCTGCACGTGTTCGCGATCCACCTGCCGCCCTTGCGGGAGCGCCGGGAGGACATCCTGCCGTTGCTCGAGCACTTCGTCGGGGCGCTCGGGCCGGTGGTGCTGGGGCGGCCGGCGGCGGGGATTTCGCGCGACGCGCGCGCGCATTTCCTGGCCCACGCCTGGCCGGGCAACGTGCGCGAGCTGCGCAACGCGGTGGAGCGCGCGCTGATTCTGTGCGAGGGGGGCTTGATCAATCCCGAGCATCTGCCCTGGCACGCCGAGGCGGCGCCGAGCGCAATCCCACCAGTCCCGACCTTCCCCCCGCCCGCCTCACCCGCCCCGGTCGTCCCATCGGCCGTTGAGGCCTTCCCGGCACACGGCGTGGATCTCGAGGCCATGGAGCGCACGCTCATCGAGGGCGCGCTCAAGCAGGCCGGCCAGAACCGCTCGAAAGCGGCGAAGCTGCTCGGCCTGAGCCGCAGCAAGCTCTACACCCGCATGGAGCGCTTCGGGCTCGCATAGGTCAAGCGATGCTCTGGCCACGCCAGCAACACGATGACGACGTCCAGCACCGCCACTAGCAACGGCGCGAGCGAGCCGGGCCCCCTCTGCGCTTCATCGAGGCTGCGCGATCGATGGCCGCGCGCGAGGGAACCTTGCGACGATCGCCGTGACGGTCTTCTGAAGGTCGAGCTCGTACGCCCGCTCATCGTCCGAAACCCGCGCGAGCCCTTTCCCTCGCCAGAGCAGCTCTCTGGTTTTCGGGTCGATCACGTCCACGACCACGGTGCCCGACCCGTACTCGGTCGCTTCTGTCGGGCCGACCGGCCCGCTCAGACCCCAGCCGCGCCACCAGCGCGGCCACCAAGCGTAGCCGTAGTCCCAGCGCATGATGTCGAGCTTGTCCTTGGTGGTCGCGTAGTACGCGACCGCGAAATCCGGACTGCTGTCAGCGATGGCATAGCCCCGGCTTGCGAATCCTTGAAGCAACGCGGTGCGCAGGGCGCGGTTCGAACCCGAGTTCGCGCGCATCGGATCATTCGGCCCCTCGCCTCCCCCCACGTGCCGCGGCGTAGGCAGGATGCCGAAGGTGTGGAGGCCGCCGACGCCCCCATCGGGACTGACCGCCGTGTGGACCTGAGGCACCGAGGCACACGCTACGAGCGTGAGGACAACGGCCGCTGTGAATACGGGCGTCGCTTGCATCCTTGCTCCTCGAATGATCCAGCAGCTACCGATGCGGTAGAGACGATCCAGCGTGCTCACCGCATGGCGGGCACGCGCGGGCACAACACGTCAAGCGCTGCGTCCGCCGCAGCGCCGGCCCGCAGCGATCGCTCCTCGCGTAGATCGAACACCCAGCGCGCACACACGCCCGCAACGACGGCGCGCGGCAGGCTCTCGACGGCCCACCGCGGGCAGGGAGGCTGAAACGTCCCCGACTCCACTCCGCGACGGATGATGCCGGACAGAATCCGCGCACCCCGTGAGACCAGCTGACGCCGGCGAAGGCCGTCGAGCGGACCGTCCCCGGCCGCCCGCTCGGCGATTCTTCCGATAGCCGCCACCGCGTCGTGCAGCGCCCTGGTCGGGTCGCCGTCCGATTGCGTCGCGCGCTCGAGCGCTCCGAGCGTCGATCCGAGCGCTCTCATTCTCCGCGCGCCGCGAGCAGGGACCCCGTGTGCACGCGATTGCCGGGGGGCTGGTCCGCGGCCACCGGGAGCGGCCCCGCTGCCAGCCGCACGTGCCGCTGGGTTTGGTCGCGGCTGATCCACACGATGCTGTCGCCGCACATAATCGCATCCACCGGATACGGCTGCTGCGCGAACGCCGCGGCGTCGGAGCTCGCGACGTGGGTGCCGGGGAAGTAATAGAAGCAGCGCTCGCCGCCCGGGTGGCTGTGGATCATGCCCACCGTCCCCCGCCAGCCCGCCGCCTCACACGTCTGACGCGGCAGGACGTGCGTCCGGGTGGCGTGAGCCGGATCGACGTCCGCGGGAGCGATGCGCTGCACGTTTACGACGGGCCCGCGGACCTGGCCGATCATGCAGCCCAGGAACTCAGTTGGGAGCGAGCCGTAGGCCAGCCGGAGATAGCGGCGCGCTTGGTCCGACACCACCAGGGCCCGGGTCGTCACGGACGTCGCGCCCGGCCCGCCGGCGGCGCCGAGTAACACCACGAGCAGGGCCGTCAAGCCCACGGCCGCCGCCGGAGTGTCGAGCTGTCGGCGCGTCATGGACGGGCCACGTACGGCATCAACACGAGTGGCTGAAGCCCGCTCGAGCCGAGGCACCACCACGCCCCGAGGACGCGGAGGCACCGCAGGTACGCGGGTTCGGGCAGCGTCAACGTGATCGCAGTGCGCATGGCGTGGTCTCCTCGTC
>WNFA01000260.1_pt1 | contig 41264 bp, 30 predicted proteins | sample 5400481 | NCBI WGS metagenome assembly WNFA01 (sample SAMN13153340, study PRJNA577476) | soil metagenome | isolation source: 120 cm saprolite under Douglas fir tree site 2 hole 1 replicate 2 | place: USA:California | collected 2015-04-18 | reverse complement strand
TAGGTTGCGAATTGACCGGTAGGATGCTGCCATGTTTCCCAGCCACGGCCAGTATTCACCCCACCCGTGAGATACTGATACCTGAAAGTATACGCCGCGCCGTTTCTTGTGCGCATGTCATCAAGCGCGGAGACGGTGTCTGGAAGGCTCGTGACACCGAAACTAAAATAGCGTGGAAACGCGGCAGGAATGGGGCCTGTGCCAGGTGGAACAGGGCCGGGCGGAGCACCTGGATTAAACGCCCTCTGTGTCGTCGCTCCTGAATTTAAAGACGACTGTGGACCTATGCCATTAACAAACTGTCCCGGATTGCTTTGACAGGCTGAAACAAGCCACATCAGAGAAACACAAATCAAGGCAAGAGTTTTCCACCGGTATTCTCCTGTTCGATGAAAAATCATTACATTCCCCCTAAGTCGTATTGTCCGTGGCGTAGTATACATAATCGAAACACATGTATAGTTCCTCATACTCGTCGGAGAGAGACGCTTCCTCATGCTCGATGAGTCTGTGCAGGTCGTCGTTCTGACAGTATCCCCCTTCTGGTCCAGGCACTTACTTCTGGACCTGATAAATTGCCAGGCTGATATTACCGTACGTCAGTTGCCAGATCAGCCTGGCGTGCTGGAGCGCCTCCAGGATGTAGTTCTCGCTCCCATCCGTATTGTTTTGCTGCATGACGATGAGCATCTTGTTGGACAACACAATGTAGTCGATGTTGCGCCAGTTCCTGGCGAAGAGCTTGTCGCGCACGGCGGGGTCACCCGAGGCGTTCCAGTGGGAGTGCGCCCACGGATACACAGGGGCCACATCGTGAAGATCCACCCACAGGTCGTCGTCCATGACCACGCGCGCACTGGGCGGGATGTGCTGGCGGATGAAGGCCAGTTGCTGCTCCTGCAGCGTCGTCAGCGGCTGCTTGTACAGGTCGTGGAGCACGAATTCGTCATGCACCAGCACATAGCTCCCCATCGGCAGCAGCAGCACCGCGAAGAACAGCGCCAGTATGGCTGTCCGAGCAATGCCCGGCAAGAGGTGCAGACCGCGCCGCTCGGGCACCACATGCAGGAGCCGATTCACCAGTATGCCGATATTCATGGCCAGGAAAGGGACCAAAGGCACGATGTAGAACTCCAGCATCACGCTGCCGCGCACCAGGTAGACGGCATAGCTCAGCGCCAGCAGCGAGGCAATAAGCTCGCCCTGATGGCGCTTGCGATCTCGCAGGCCAACAAAGAGGTTGATGAGTGTAGCCGCCGTCCCGCCTGCCAGCAGAAAGGTGTCCTTGGGCAGCCATGCATCCAGCGAAGACGTCCAAAAGTTACTATGCAGGTCCAGGATGCTGCCCTGAGAGCGGTGCAACTGCTGCCAGATGGTGTAGAGCAGCGAGACGTGCTCTGCCGGAGGAGCGTTGAGATTGAAGTTCAAATGCGCCGGCAGTAGCTCGTTTTTGAGCACGGCGTATAAAAAGTACAGCGAAATGATCGAAAACGCCCCGAAGAGCCAGAAGCCCAGCGCAAAGCGGTAATTGCTCCGCGGGCGCACCTTGCTGTAGAGCAGGTAGCTCACCACCGGCACGAAGAAAATGGTGTTTTCTTTGGTCACCACGCTGACCCCCAGGGCCAGGCCGCTGAAGAGCGGCGTGAGGATGCGTCGATCGTCACTGGTCGCCAGGTACAGGCTCAAGAGCAGCCAGAAGACCATCAGGTTGTCCAGCAGCACCTGGCGCTGGTAGTAGACAGCCAGCGGCGACAGGTTGAAGAAGAAACAGGCCACCACAGCCGCGATGAGGCTGCCCGAGAGGCGACGGGTGGTCTGGAAGAGCAGGTAGACGCTGGCCAGGTGCACCAGCAGCATCAGCACGCGCCCGGTGTTGATCGCGTTGCCGAAGGCCTCGAACTGGTGGGGCAGCAGGGCCACCCAGCCGGCAATGACCAGCCAGCCCGCGGGCGCATGATCATAGTAGTACGTATAGGGGGAGAGCCGCGCCTCGCGCAACACCGACCACGCCCGCTCCATGTAGATGCCCTCATCGGTGAAGTAGAGGGGATAGAGGAACAGGTGGTAGCCATGGGAGAGCGCCCCGGTGAGCAGCGAGACCAGCAGCAGAACCCGTTCGAGCGAGACCAGGCGCGTGCTGGCACGTGCGGCCGGTTCCTGGGGACGCTGTGCCTGCTGACCTCGCTCAACCAGTCCGCTCCGGCCTCCCCCTGTCGGGTAGCGGACTGACTTGGTTTCATCTTGAAAACCGTGCATCTCTCATCCTTACTTCCGCGACGAGGTCGCTTCCAGCTCCCGCGTCTGGGACACTGCTCGCCCCTGCCGGTGGGCGCCGATATGCTGGGTCTTCTCCCAGTTATTGATGCCGCGCACCTGCCGCAGCGTGGCGCGCACGGAGGCGTAAGCCAGCACCCACTGATAGGGCAGGTAGCCCAGCACCATCACCAGCAGCGTCTTCCAGCCCGGCTTCAGCCCATGTGCGCTGGTGAACTCGTAGAGCCCAATCACGTTCAGCGTGAAGTGCGCCGCCAGCAGGTAGAACGGCAGATCCAGCGTGATGGCTATGAGCACCGGGGGCTTCAGGGTGAACATCATCAGCAGCGAGACCAGGATGTAGAACCCCAGCATCGTCTGAGCGGCGGGAAACCCCAGCGTGTACAGCGCCAACAGACGCTGCCTCAGTGTGGACAGCTGCTTCCACTCGCCTTTGAGCAGCGTCTGCAAGAAGCCCTGGCTCCAGCGCGTGCGCTGCTTGATGAACTGGCCAAGGGTGGGAGGCGTCTCCTCGCGCGTGACGTAGCGGTCGTCGTAGACCACGCGGATCTGCTCGCCCAGGAGACTGATGCGGATGCCAATATCGGCATCCTCCGTCAGGTTCCGCTCATCCCAGCCGCCCACGCGCTGGAGCACGCGCCGCGTGAAGAAGACGGTGTTGCCTCCCAGCAGGGTCATGCCCAGCCGGGCGTGGTAGTGCAGGCTACTCTTGAACCAGAAGAAGTATTCCAGCACGTTGAGGGCCGAGTACCACCGGGACCGGTAGTTCATGAGCTGCACCCCGCACTGCACCACCGCTACCTGCTCCTCCAAGAGCACCGTGTTGACCACATTGAAGATGTCCGGGTGGATGTCGTCCTCCGCGTCGAAAATAGTCACCACCTCGTTGTGGGTGCTCCGCAGGCCCACGTTCAGGCCGTGCGGTTTGTTGATAGGCCCATTCTTGAAGGCGACCACGCGCACGTTGTCGACACCCTGGCGGCGCAACTGCACGCGCTTCTGCTGGGCCTTGGCGATTGTCCCGGTGTCGTTGGCCGAACAGATTACCACCACCTCCAGCAGGGACTGTGGATAGTTGGCGCACACCACCTGCTCGATGGTCGTCTGGATGACGTCCTCTTCGTGGCGGGCAGGCAGCATCACGGTGAAGGACAGGCGCGGCGGCAGAAAGCGTGCGGGCGCCTTGGCCCTGCGGGAGGCCTCGGGTCGATCCCAGGTATACAGCATGATGTAGAGAGTATACATCGACTGGAAGGTCAGCAAGAGGGACAGCGCCACCGCACCAGCCAGCAGCACCGCCAGCAACGCATGACCGACAGTGAGCACGGCGTTCATTACGCACCTCCTCAGGTCCACAGCACATTCGTCGCGAAGTTCCAGCCCGATGCCTAGCAGGTTGGCTGCCAGGTAGTATGGTCCCAGCTGACCGACCAGGAGCCACAGGGTGCTCGTGCTGATGCCCCCGAGTAGAAGTGTAGCCGGGTTCTCCTCAAAAAACGAAGCAAAAATTTGTTTCCTTTCCCAAAAAACAACCTGAAAGTTTGCAACACTTGGGATTTCATGGCATTATGAACATACAACACTGCTTCACCAAATCCTTGCACGCCTACCAGAAAAGCCATAACTATCCCACAATCTGCGCAGCATCCCATGCGTGCATGTACGATCTATACCTTGACATTTCAGGCTCGTTCCTCTATCCTCACCTCCATACCAGGTATGGAGGCTTTTTAATGGACTTACAATCTCTCGTATCAGGTGTAGAGGCATATACGCAGCAACACCTGTCGCATTATATAGAAGAACTGCGGGAACTCTGCGCCATTGACTCGGACAGCTACCACAAACCTGGATTGGACGAAATGGCCGCGCGACTTGGGGCGCGTATGCGTAATCTCGGCATGCAGGCAACGATCATCGAGCGCGCAGACTCGGGCAATGACCTGTTCGGCGTATTGCAAGGCAATGGCGGCGGCAATGTGCTGCTGTTAGGTCACATAGACACCGTCTATCCCGTTGGCACGGCTGCTGCTCGCCCACTGCGCATCGAGGGCAACACCGTCTATGGCCCTGGCGTCTGCGATATGAAAGGCTGTATCCTCGCGGCCATCTATGCCATCGAAGCGCTCGTGGCTATGGACTACCGCGCATTTGGAGAGATGCGCTTCCTCTGCGTCTCCGATGAAGAAATCAACACGCGCCATTGCCTGGACATGCTACAAACAGCCTGTGGAAACGCGCAGGGAGCGCTGGTTCTGGAAGCAGCCCGCTCAAACGGTGACATCGTGAGCGCACGCAAAGGCCTTACCTATTACACGCTTACCGCGCGTGGCCGTTCCGCTCATGCAGGTGTGGAACCGGAGAAGGGCCGCAATGCCATTGAGGAATTGGCCCACCAGGTATTGCAATTCCAGGACCTGAATGGCTGGCGCGAAGGGATCACCGTCAATGCCGGCGTTATTTCAGGCGGCACGCTGCCCAACGTCGTGCCCGATTTCGCGCAGGCTCAATTTGACCTGCGCTTCATGTACGATGATGATAGACTTGCAACCGAAAATCGTTTCCATGAGCTGATGCGGCAGAAGCGCATACCAGGTGTAGAACTAACGATCGAGCGTGCGCCAGATATCAAGGGGCCTATGCTGCGGACTGCACAGGGCCTGGAATTAGCGCAGCAGGCGCAGCACATTGCAAACTTGCTCGGGTTTTCCATCAATCACGTCATGACAGGCGGCGCTTCAGATGCCAGCTATACCACCGGCTATGGCGTTCCCTCCCTGGACGGGCTTGGACCTGTTGGCGGGCGCGACCACAGCCCGGATGAGTACCTCATGCTCGATAGTGTTGCTCCTCGCACAGCTCTGCTGGCCGGGCTGATTGCCTCCATAGGTGGAAAAAAGGATTAACCCCCACATCCTATCCGCAGGGAATATTTACAAGCAGGCTTCCTATTATCTTCTTAACATTGGTTTAACATTTCTATAATGAAGGCTTAACCTATCCATAAAGATAGGTTAATGCATGAGTGATAAGGTAGAGTTGGTTTGGCGGCAGGGGAGGAAAAGTTCTGTCGCACATCATAAATAGTACACAGTAAAAGTTGCTCGTAGGAAACGAGCAGGAGGAATTATGCAGAAGCGATCGCGTTTGACGATCATGGCAGGAATCGCCGTACTGGTGAGCCTACTTATTTCAGCCTGTGGCGGGAGTAGTAGTACGGGAAGCTCGACGCCCGGTGCTGGTAATACCCCTACCGCGACTTGCCCCTCGATCTCCGGATTGACCGGGGCGGGATCCACCTTCGATAACCCGCTGTTCTCGAAGATGTTTGCCCCGTCCAACTATCCAACGACCAAGTGCGGCGTCAACGTCAACTACCAGTCGGTGGGCAGCGGCGCGGGCATTAACCAGTTGCTCGCCCACACCGTGGACTTTGGAGCAACGGACACGCCTCTGACCGCCGCACAACAGGCCAAGAGCACGGCTGGCCCCATTATCCACGTCCCGGTCACGCTGGGCGCCGTGGCTATGTCCTACAACCTCTCGGGCGTCTCCGGGCATCTCAATCTGACGCCGGCCATCATCGCCGGGATCTACCTTGGGAAGATCACCTCGTGGGATGATGCTTCGATCAAGGCCGCCAACACGGGTGTGACGCTCCCGCACGAGACGATTACTCCCGTGCATCGCTCCGACGGCAGCGGCACGACGGGCATCTTCACGCACTACCTGAGCGCGGTGAGCCCGACCTGGTCGTCGAAGGTCGGCGCGGCCACCACCGTCAACTGGCCAGTGGGCGTCGGCGGTAAGGGCAATGCAGGCGTCGCCGCTGCGGTCAAAAGTACGGCTGGCGCCATCGGCTACGTCGAGCTGGCGTATGTCCTCTCGAACAATCTCTCCTACGCCGCCGTCCAGAATGCCAATGGAAAATTGGTGTTGCCCTCCATCGAGGGGGCTGCGGCGGACGCTGCCGGTGTGACGAACATCCCCGCCAATCTGGAATTCTTCATCGTGAATGCGCCGGGCGATACGGCCTATCCCATCTCTGGCTTCTCGTGGATCGTCGTCTACCAGCACCAGAGTGATGCCACCAAAGGAGAGGCGCTCGCGAACATGCTGTGGTGGATGACACACGCAGGTCAGTCGTACGCCATGCCGCTCAACTATGCACCGCTGCCCGCTCCCATTGTGACAGCAGGCGAGGGACAGATCAAGTCGATGACCTGCGGCAGCAATAACGCGGCGTGTTACACCGGGATTGTCAGCTAGCGGAACCGCTGGAAGAGCGGGGAGGTGCTTCCCCCTCTTTCACAACGGAGCTTCCTTCGCGTTCCTGCGGTTCGGCGGGCGCACCAGAACGAGCGCAGGAACGCGCAGTCTTCGGGAAGAAGAACAGGTGCCTGATCCTGGTGCACATATGAAAGTGGTGTTGCATGCAACAGAGCCTTTCCGGGGCGAGAAGCGTGGCGCGGTTGCTTGGAGGAGGGAGTCGCCGGCTCAGCGATACGCTCTTCCGCGGGTTCACCCTGCTGCTCGTGCTGGTGGTGGTGGTGGTGATTGCGGCGCTCGTCTGGGTACTCGTCAGCAATTCGATGCCGACGATCCAGACATTTGGCTGGAGCTTTCTCACGAATCAGGCCTTTGATCCCGTCCACAATGTCTTCGGGGTCGGACCCGCCATTTTCGGGACGCTGGTCACCTCGGCCTTCGCCCTCCTTTTCGCCGTTCCTATCGGGGTTGGCACGGCCATTTTCCTGGTCGATTTCTGCCCGCGCCCGCTGCAGCGGCCCCTGGCGTTCATGGTGGAACTGCTGGCCGCGGTTCCCAGCATCATCTACGGACTGTTTGGATTTCTCGCCCTGGCTCCCTGGCTGCAATCGACGGGGCAGCCCTGGCTGCAAAAGTACCTGGGCTTCCTGCCTTTCTTTCAAGGTCAGTTTCACGGACTGGGTTTGCTGGCCGCGGGGATGCTCCTGACCATCATGGTGCTGCCCTTGATCACCAGCGTCTCGCGCGAGGTCATCCTGACGACGCCGACCGAGCAGCGCGAGGCGCTGCTGGCCCTGGGGGCCACCCGCTGGGAGGTCATCCGCCACGCGGTGCTCCCCTACGCGCGCATCGGCATCACCGGCGGCGTGATCCTGGCACTGGGCCGCGCGCTCGGTGAAACGATGGCCGTCACGTTGGTCATCGGCAACCAGGCCTCGCCCATAAGCCCGAGTCTCTTCAATACCGGCTACACGCTCTCAAGCGTCATCGCCAACCAGTTCGGCGAAGCCACCCCTGGCCTCTTCTTCTCGGCGGTGATCGAGGCCGGCTTGCTGGTGTTCATCATCACCTTGATCACCAATATCATCGCGCGTCTCTTGATCTACCGGATGGGTCACCGTGTAGGAGGGCTTACGACATGAGTGTACTTGTAGAACAGCAGCAGCCGGCTGCCAACCCGTTCCAGGCCCCACGAACCGCGCACAACGCGCGCCGTCGCGCCAGCAGCATCGCGATCGTCGTTCTCTCGCTGCTGGCCACAGCATTTGCCGTGGCGGTGTTATTGTATCTGTTGTTGTACGTGCTGCGCGCGGGGATTCCCTACATCAACCTGGACCTGTTCACCAAAATCCCCACGCCCAATGGAGAGCCGGGCGGGGGCCTCGGCCCATCCATCCAGGGATCGCTGATCCTGGTCGGCCTGGCCTCGCTCTTCGGCATCCCGCTGGGCCTGTTCACGGGCATTTACCTCTCCGAATTCGGGCGCGGAGCCGTTGCCATGGGCGTGCGCTTCCTGGTCGATGTGCTCGCCGGCATCCCGACCATCATCTTCGGCCTGTTCGCCTGGATCCTTATCGTCGTGCCGCAGCAGTCCTTTTCGGGCCTGTCGGGCGGTGTGGCCCTGGGCATTATCATGATCCCGATCGTAGCGCGCACCTCGGAGGAGGTGCTGCGCCTGGTGCCCAAAGAGCTGCGCGAGGCCTCGCTCGCCCTGGGCGCAACCGAGTCACGGACGATCCTGCGTGTGGTCATTCCGGCGGCGAGCAGCGGCATCGTCACCGGCGTCGTGCTGGCCATGGCGCGCGTGGCGGGCGAGACCGCCCCGCTCCTGATGACCGCTTTCGGCAATCCGTTTTTTAGTGCCGACATCACCCGGCCGATAGACGCACTGCCCCTGCGCATCTTCAACTTCGCGGAAAGCCCCTATCAAGCGCAGATCAACCAGGCCTATGCAGGCTCGCTGGTCCTGATTGTGCTCATTCTCATTACTTCGTTCGCTATCCGCTGGGCGACGGGAGGGTTTAAACGCAGTGTTCGATAACTGTCATCATTTCCTGGAGATGGGGATCAGCACATCCGAGCATAAAAGGAGCAAGTCGTGTCAATACAAGTGCGCAATCTGAATGTGTGGTACGGGCGCTCGCAGGCGCTCTACGATATCAACCTCTCCTTCGAGTCGCTCGGCGCGACCGCCGTCATTGGCCCCTCGGGCTGCGGGAAATCGACCTTTGTGCGCTGCCTGAACCGCATGCACGAGGAGATCGAAGGAGGGCGTGTGCAAGGCGAGGTGGTGATCGAAGGCGTCAACATCTACGCGCGGCAGATCCAGCCGATGTACGTGCGACGCCGTATCGGGATGGTGTTTCAGCGGCCCAACCCCATCCCGACGCTCAGTATCTTCGACAATGTGGCGCTCGGCCCGCGCCTCAACGGGCTGGCGCGGGGAGCGGCGCTCAAAGAGCGGGTTGAGCGCAGCCTGCGTGAGGCTGCGCTCTGGAACGAGGTCAAAGACCGGCTGGGCGAAGCCGCTGCACAACTGTCGGGTGGGCAGCAGCAGCGGCTGTGCATCGCCCGCGCGCTGGCCATCGAACCAAAGGTTGTGCTCATGGACGAGCCGGCTTCGGCGCTCGACCCCATCTCGACCTTTCAGGTCGAGGAACTCATCAACCAGCTCAAAAGCGTGTACCCGGTCATCGTCGTGACGCACAATATGCAGCAGGCGGGGCGCATCGCCGACCAAACCGCGTTCTTCCTCCAGGGGAAGTTGATCGAGGTCGGGGAGACGACGAAATTCTTTGCGCACCCCGCACAAAAGGAAACCGAGGATTATATCACCGGGCGCTTTAGTTGATGGAGTACTGACCGTCATACCAGCTTTCGCTAGCAATCGAGGAGAAAAACCGATTATGAATGCTTCGACCGATCTACAGGCCACAGGTGCGAATACCATGCTTCCCGAAGGTGCAAATATCTTCTCTCGTAAAGTAGCGCGTAGTGGCCATATCTCCTATGAGGGGCGTCCTTACTTCATCAGTAAGGCGCTCGCTGGACGTTACATTCGCCTGGTAGTACTGGCTGACCGCCTGATCGTGGATGCTGCTATCCCCTTACACAAAGAGTACCCGCTGGTGTAATATAACAATGAAACGCGGGATGGATATCCTCACCAGAGAAGGAGGTCAGATGGAGACCGATATAAACAAGTCTGCTCACAGGATACAGGCGGGTGACGCCGATAGGAGCATTCCCAGCATTCCCAAGCTTGAGCTAGGCACTGCGGCAACTGTGAGCAACCTTGACGCTCCTGTCAAGATAGATGTCCGCCAGGTCAATTTCTGGTATGGATCGAAACAGGCGCTCTACGATGTCTCCCTACCCATTCGTGAAAAACAGGTGACGGCCCTGATTGGACCATCAGGCTGCGGTAAAACAACCTTCTTGCGCACGCTCAATCGGATGAACGACCTCATTCCCGGAACGCGCACCGAGGGCGAGGCGCTACTGGACGGGCAGAATATCTACGATAGGTCACTGGACGTGGTCTCCTTGCGCCGGCGGATTGGCATGGTCTTTCAACGCCCAAATCCGTTCCCCAAGTCGATCTTCGAGAATGTCGCCTACGGCCTCCACGTCCAGGGGAAATCGAGGAAGTACATCCAGGAGGGCGTTGAGGCAAGCCTGCGCGGAGCTGCGCTGTGGGACGAGGTGAAGGATCGCCTCAAAACCTCTGCCCTGGGCCTATCGGGTGGACAGCAACAGCGCCTGTGCATCGCCCGCGCTCTCGCCGTCAGACCGGAAGTGCTCCTCATGGATGAACCAGCGTCGTCCCTTGATCCGATTGCGACTCTCAAAATTGAGGAACTCATCAACGAATTAGTCAAGGACTATACCATTGTGATTGTCACGCACAACATGCAGCAGGCCGCGCGTGTCTCGCAATTTACCGGTTTCTTCCTCTCCGGCATACTCATAGAGTATGCGCAGACGGTAGACCTGTTTGAGCGTCCAAAGAGGAAAGAGACAGAGGACTATATCAGTGGACGCTTTGGTTAAGAGCTTCATCGTGAACCCTGGAGGTTATTCGTGGCCCGTAAAATTCTAGTAGTAGATGACGAACCAGTGCTGGTGGAAACCATCGCGTATAACCTGGAGCAGGCAGGCTACCAGGTGCTAACGGCAGCCGATGGCCGCAGCGCGCTAGAAGCTGCACGGCGTGAAACACCGGACCTGGTGATCCTCGATCTTATGCTGCCGGAAATGGATGGCCTGGAGGTCTGTCGCCAATTGCGCCGCGAGCATACCACTGCTACCATTCCGATCATGATGCTTACCGCCAAAGGTGATGAAATCGATAAGGTGGTCGGACTGGAGGTGGGGGCCGATGACTATGTGACCAAGCCCTTCGGGCGGCGCGAGCTGCTGGCGCGCGTCCGCGCCTTATTACGCCGCGCAGATTATCCCACTGCCGGTAACGATCATACCTCGCAGGAAACCTCCGGTGAAGTCCCCCGTCCCAGTCGCGAACTGGTAGCAGGCCCGCTGCGCATCGACCTTGCCGGCAGGCGCGTCAATTGCCGTGGGCAGGACCTGGAACTACAGCCCAAACAGTTCGACCTGCTGACCTACCTCGTGCGCAATCGCGGCACCGTCCTGACACGCGACCAGCTGCTCCAAAACGTGTGGGGCTACGACTATGTAGGCGATACCCGCACCGTCGATGTCCACGTGCGCTGGCTGCGCGAGAAGCTCGAAGAAGATCCGGCCAACCCGAAGTTGATCCAGACGGTGCGCGGCGTGGGGTACTGTTTCCGCTGGTGAACGCGCCCCTGCAGTTCCTCCCAATCCGCTCAAGCGAATGGGACTGGTATGCTATGATGCCTGTACCAGAGCCTCTCTAGTCTTTCCCCCGGCCATAAAGACCGTTCGTTCGCAGATTGCGTCGCAATAGTCTGCCACACGCGCAAAGCGATGAGCAAGCCAGAGCAGAGAGGCGATGCGCCGTGGGCTTCGTTCGTCGCTGCCTTGTCCCTATCCACCCTCTATGCTATAATCTGAAAAGCAAAGGCATATGCTAGTGATCAGATCAATATAGGAGAAACTCCCACGGTGGGTAGAGCCTGCGCGCGGGAAATATTCGATACGAGACTAATACTTTGTAAACTCCCTGCTCCATACTCTAGAATCTAACTGGCTTGTAGCATGAGTTGGATGCCCAGGAAAGGATTGCTCCATGATAGATCCCGATAGAGAGTTGGAAGCGCGATACCAGTCAATTGCAACTACTCCTGACTGGTATCAAACGAATATTCCTTGCCAGGTAGGGTGTCCGGCCCATACCGATGTTGCCACCTATATCGGCCTGATTTCCCAGGCGCGCTTCGACGAAGCCTATCTGCTGAACCGTAAGTGCAATATCGTGCCGGGTGTACTCGGCCGTACCTGTGCCCGTCCCTGCGAGCCAGTCTGCCGCCGCAATAAGATTGATGGTAAGCCTATCGCTATTTGTTGGTTAAAGCGCGCCGCAGCCGATCATCGTGAATATCGTCATCATGCAGAGCGACCGCCGATCACTAAAGACAAAAAAGCGGCAGTCATTGGCGCAGGATCCGCAGGCCTGGCCTGTGCGCGCGATCTACGTGAAATGGGCTACCCGGTAACAGTCTACGAATCCGATCCCCTTGCTGGCGGTGTCATGGTCAACGGCATACCCGTCTGGCGTCTGCCGCGCACCGTCACCTATGAAGAGTGCAACGAATATATGGATGATCTTGGCGTCGAGATGCACTACAACACTCGCGTCGGACGTGATGTGACGGTCGCCGGCTTGCTTAAGAGCTACGATGCCGTGTATATCGCTGCCGGCTGTTACATCTCCAACGCATTGACGGGTCCCGATAACAAGGTTATTCCGGGTGCCGACCTCCAGGGCGTTGAGCATGGCATAGCCTTATTGGCCGAAACGAATTTCGGCGAACCTGCCTACATCGGCAAGCGCGTTATTGTCCTGGGTGGCGGTTTTACAGCAATGGACTGCTGCCGCACCTCAATCCGCTTTGGCGCCGATAAAGTATACGTGCTCTATCGTCGCTCAAAGGAAGAGATGGGGTCCGACGAGTACGAAGTCGATGAAGCCATGCTGGAGCATGTTGAGTTCCAGTATCTCATTTCTCCGCTCGCCGTGTTGAGCGACGACGGTGTGCACGTGAGCGGCATTAAACTCATCCGCAACAAGCTCGGTGATCCTGATGCCAGTGGCCGTCGCCGCCCTATCCCCATCCCGGGCAGCGAATTTGTGATCGAAGCGGATACTGTCATCCCCGCTTTCGGACAATATAGCGATCCATCCTGGCTGCATGCTGACGAGTTGAAACTGGAAGTGAGCAGGCGCACCGGCGTTCCCCTCGTCGATCGCGAAACCTGGATGACCAGTTATCCAGGCCTTTTCGCCGGCGGTGATTATACCGACGGCTCGCGCAACCTCATCTCGGCCATCGGCGATGGCCGTGACGCCGCAATTGCGATCAACCTTTACCTTGGTGGCGAAGACAAACCCGCCGAGCCGCCGGAAGAGATAGAATTGCCAGACTACCGGCGCGGCATGGTTGATGACTACGAGTCCATTCCATTTGAGTTCATTCCCGCCCTGCCACTCGAGAAGCGCTACAGTTTCACCCGCGAGACAGAGACCGGCTATACGCCCGAGGAGGCTGTAGAGCAGGCGCGTCGCTGCCTGCAATGCCAGTTGAACATCATGATTGACCCCTCAATCTGTATTCTCTGTTCAGGCTGCGTGGACATTTGTCCCTACGACTGCATCAGTATGGAGGGCCTCTCGCGCGTCGTCAAAGGCGATCCCATGCACCTCGGCACAGAAACCTGGCGCGGTGGCGCCGATATGATTATCGACGAGGAGAAATGTATCCGCTGCGGCCTGTGCATTGTACGCTGCCCCACGGATGCCATCACGATGGTGCAGTTCGAGGTAGCCAGCCCCAATGAGCGCTGGACAGTCTCGAAAATACCCATGCTGAACGTCTAATAATTGCACACCTTTGAACACCGCCTCAGCCGGCTCTACACCTGGCCTCAGCAGGCAAAGCAAGGGGAAAATCAAAAAATTTACGGCGCACATGCACCATATCTGGCCGCAAACAGCCACAGGCGCACATGCGCCAGCACCTCTTCCCCCTCTCCATCAAAGATGGAGAGGGGGCTAGGGGGTGAGGCCCGCAACAACTGCAACAACCCTGCTTGGAAAGACATTTTGAACACGTTCATCATAATATGAAGTTGCATAATAACATTCCTAGATTGGATAAGTGAGATGTATCAGAAACGCACAATTACCTATAGTGTCATTGCACTGGTCTTATTTTTACTTTTAACGGCATGCAGTACTACTGCCAGTAATCCGGGTTCAACTTCCGGCAATCCCAATTCATCCAAACCAACGGTGATATATGGCACCTCAATTGCTAGCACCCCTGGAGTTGGCCCAACCGTCATTCTCACGCCCACAACAGTCCCCGGCGGCAATCCGCATAGTCAGTTGGTAACGCTTGCTGACCGCACGCTCGTCATCACCGGTGTGAGTCAGCAGGCAGGAAGTGATAGCAATTCAAAAGAGATCAATCTAACAATGACGATCAAGAACACGAGCACGAAACCCATCATGAATGAAGCAGCGTTTTTTCAGTTGATCGGCTCTGAAGGAGATGCCTTTGGTGTAGCATCCGGCGCCACCTCTAACTTCTTTGGCACAATAGCGCCACAGAGTTCGCGCAGTGCCACCATTGTCTTTCAAGTACCGGCGGGCGCAGTCAACGGATTACACCTGCTGTATCGGCCTGAAGTGGCCACAGAAACCGTTTCCGTCGCCTTGAATTTCTCTTGAGTGTGCATGCGTCATTTCCCTCGCAGCTTTTGGCGCATAAACTCAAGTACCATGCGGTCAAGACGGGCATCCTCGAACCAGCGCTCCTCCAGGTTTTCCCTGCCGCTAAATTTGCGAAATGCGTCGCGTGTCCTATCATCATAGGCGCCGGTGATCCCGCTCTGGTAGTCCCCGCTGGCGATCAATAGTTCTTGTAATTCCGCTGTCACCTCGTGGTCGATAGGCATGATGTCTTGCGGCTCGGGTGGGAATAAATAGAGTTTGTGCAATTGCAGGATGCGCTCCAGTTCATCGATGGGGCGGGGGTGGTCATCCACTCGTAAATCGATGAAGCGATCATTGAACCCGCTGTATCCGCCACCGTCGCGTACCACGAGCAGTGCAGCCGATTGTTGTCCGCGGCTATCTCCCCCCGCGGCCTGGCCTGCAGCCAGCGCCGCGACCAGGCGATCACAAAGCCGCCCTGCCGTCTCTTCAAAAGTGCGCGCCATCGCAAGCACTGTGTCCTCTCCCACCAGGATATTGCCCTGGCATGTATAGTGCTCTCCAACACGGCCACCGGCCCACGGATAACATTCATCGCCTGTGAAGGTAGCAGGTACGCCATCGATACCGACTAGACCCACCTGGCGCATGGCTCGCCCTTCATCGTCACGCGTGAGTTGCTCTAATGTCTCCCTGGCTGGTAGGCCACCTGCCAGCAATTCCAGCCCGCGTGGCCCATAAGTAGTATTTGCCCAGGATTGAGTAGCAATTGCGCCTACTCCTGCCCTGGCCCAGGGGACGACAGCTCCCACCGCAAGAAATTTGGACTGAACCGCAATCCCCAATTCGCCGGCCTGGCTATCGCGTGCCACGATCGAGAATGTCATGAAAGTAACCTCCGGTATATTATTCAGTAGGCTCATTATAAATAACACGATGCAAGAACGCAAACTCGTACTAAACACTTGACTTTTACCGTTCTTTCTAGCAAAATTGTAGGAAGCCTTCGTTCTTTATTTGATTTTGTCCTATGCCACGGATCTGCAATTTGTGAGATTTATGCTCTGAGGAGCGTATATCTTTACAAGACGAAGGCGAGTGCGCCACCGATCAGGTATGTCTCGGTACCCTCGGTCTACTGTCGCAATCCTGCAGTAGCGAGGAACTGGCTTCTCATCTGAGATTGAAACATATTTCGGTAGAGAGACATGCCCGGGTCTGTAAGGAGCCAATTATGGTGCGACAGAACTGGTCTGATGAAGACCTGGCACAAAGGTTGCAGCAACGTGACCCTGACGCCTTGGAAACACTTATCTCTCGGTACTCGCGTGAAGTCTACTATTTTATTCGTCTGGTACTGGACGGTATTGGGGTCGTGCAGGATGCCGAAGAGTGCGTGAATGATCTCTTCGTTGCCGTCTGGCAGGAGATCGACACCTTCGATTCCGAACGGGGAACGCTTCGTACCTGGCTAACTATGCGGGCGAAATACATCGCCCTGGATCGCCGTCGCCACTTGTGCCGGCGTCAGACTCATAATTTGCAATCGGCGGATGAAACCCGCCAATGGATTGCATCAGATGGAAGTGGTGGTGGAAGGAGAACATCGGGGTGGGGTGGGCATGAGTATGAGCATCGTGCCACTCTTCCTCCACACCCTGAATCCAACATGGAATCTCTGCTGGAGCAAAGTGAGAGGCGCGAAGAATTGAGCCTCGCCTTGGCGACGTTGCCTGAGCTTGACCGCTACCTGATTTACCAGCGCTATTTTAAGTACGCCAGTACTGAGGAATTGGCGGCAAAGACGGGTCTCACCCGTCATGCTGTTGATACACGGCTCTGGCGAGCGCGGAAAAGCTTACGTGAGACGCTCAAGGAGCACGCACATGAGTATGAGCGAATTTGAGGGACAACTTAATAACGATGGAGATGCTATTTCCTCCCTGCATAAGCAAGAGCATGCTATTCCCGCCGATTTCGGTGAGGAAGACCTGGCCTTTGTGGAGGAATTGAATGCCCTCTTTTCTCCCGAGGAAGAGGAATTGCCGCCATACTTTGCGCAAACACTGCTGGAATCTGAAGACCCGCGTTTTTATCCTGTTGAACCTGGTTTTGAAAAGAAAACGAGCGTCCGTGTTTTTCGCGATCTCAAGCTGCGCCGCCCCCTGTACCACAATCCAAGATCGCTTCTTGGCGCGGTAACCACTGGCATGCGCGGCATATCTGCTCGCCGCTCGCTGCTGGCTTTCACCGCTGCCTTCATGTTCATGATGCTGATTACCGTTGCTTTCACCGCCCCGTCGTTTGCCCAGGGCATGGCAATCTTGCTTCAAGGTGCTCGCGGCGGCGTATATCAAGTGCATAACTACCCCAAAGTTGTGCGTAGGTCCCAGCACTCTCATCAGCATAGTAGCAATGCTCAACCCGGGCCGATCAGCCTTCTTGCGGCGCTACAACAACTGCATTTCAGCATGTACTGGCCTGCGTGGCATCCTAGCAACTATTCTTTGGACTCTATTTACCTCTATCAAGCAAAGGATCAGTCGTGGTCTGATGGACCAGTTGTGGAACTGGTGTTTAGCCTCCCTGACGCCGGGGCAGCACCAAAGGGTACGGGCCAGATTGTCATACGTGAATTTAAACCGAGTGAAGAGGCCCTTCAAGTGGTGCAAGATAATGCGGTGCATCTCATACAAAACGATCAGTACGGTCGCCCACAGGCTATCTATGTGAACGGTCAGTGGTTACCTCCGACTGGCAAATCTTTACCCCAGTGGGCCTATGGCGGCCGCGGTGAGGTGATTTATGGGCGGCAGGATGGCGTTGTTTTCTGGATTGCAGGCGACCAGCGCGATGGTATAAACGAGACGATGTTGTGGCAAATAGCCCAGGCCATGGGAACAATACAAACAACTCGTTCCATCACTCACCAGATGCTGTTGCAATTTAGGGTTCAACAGGCCGCTTTAAGTGATGCACGCGACGTCTTTATGAATGATCTCCTCCAGGTTTACCCTGATGACAGCCCAGAAAGCGCATACTTCATGAGTCTAACCTCCTGGCGCGCTGCGCAGGTAACTGCACAAAAGTCGGTGTCGCACAGTAATTAGCTGCCTCATACGCAATGCTAACGCTCAAAACCGATGTTGGCTCGATCAATTTGAAAAGAGGCGTCTCTTACTGATGAGGCTAGTTTCTTTTGGAAGGCCGCGGCAAAAGCCTCAGCATGTTCTTCCTTGAACACCCCGAAAACATAGCGATCGGGACGCACGAGGATGAAGAGATCACGCCTGTTCAGCATGAAATCGCTGATTTCGTTTTCGATTGAGACGAAACGTACTCCTGCGCGTTGCCAGGTGTCAGACCTCAGCGAAGCAAATGCTCCTTCACGTTTGTCAGAGAGACGTAAGAGAGCAAAACCTGTTCCCAATACATCGTCGAGGAGCATCTTCTTGCCTTGCGCGGTTCTTACCTCGGGTTGGGGCAACATCACACCTACCCATTTCTTGCTTTCTTTCGTACCATCAAAAAGCAAAAAGCCTTTTTTATAGCGTGGCTGTGGCTTGAGGCGTGCTTCTGTGAAGTACTCACGGGTGGCCGGTATAGCGTTCAATGAGCGAAACACAACATCCCGCAGCAGGGCTACGGGCCTGGATGTAGTCATAACGATACGCCCTAAGAACGTTGAAAGCCAGATCATCTGCGCTGCATATTCGTGGCACTCTTCGCTATAGCTGTCGAGCAGCGCCGGACTTGCCAGGCCTTGTAGCACCATGTGCAATTTCCAGCAGAGGTTATGAGCATCGTGTAAACCACAATCCATGCCCTGTCCACCGAATGGCGGCATCATATGTGCAGCGTCTCCCAGCAGGAAGACACGCCCCTTTGAAAAGGTGCCGGCCAGCGCGGCATGGAAGGTGTAAACGCACCGGCGGATGATCTGAGGGTCACGAGGCCCTCCAGCCTGTTGGATCAATGCGTGTATGCGCTCATCACGTAACAGGTCTTCTTCTCTCTCACCGGGTAGCAGCATAAACTCCCACCTGCGGGCAGCATGCGGGGCAGGAATAGTGACTGCTGGCCGGCTTGGATTACAGAAAAACCTGGCAACGGTAGAGTGATCAGGATCATTGATGGAGTCGATGACCAGCCATTTCTGTGGAAAGGTCGAGCCTTGCATAGCTATGTCTAGCTGCTCCCTTATGTAGCTCTTGCCGCCGTCACAGGCCAGTAAGTAGGCACATTCGAATCTTTTCAAAACTCCACCGGGAGTGCGTACAGAGACAAGTACGCCAGCATCACCCTGCTCAAATGTTTCGACCGTGTGTTGAAACTGCACGCTGATGCCTGGGAAACGCTTGAGTCCCTGGAGCAGCGTGGCTTCAAACTCGGGCTGGTCAAACGTTGAGATCAGCGGGTAGCCATTTCTCATACTCGTAGGCGCGACCCGGCCCAGGTAGTGTTTACCTGAGATATAGTGAGCATCGATACCCAGCAGTACGTTCTCGATTACAGCCTTGCTCAGCCCCATGGCCTGGCAGACACGCAGGCCCTCATCATCGATCGAAATTGCTTTGGGGCAATCGCTCAGACCGCTATTGCGCTCCAGGACGAGCGCATCGATACCGAGCATGCCCAGCAGATTGGCCGCGGTGAGGCCTGTAGGCCCCGCGCCGGCAATGATGACTGAAAAATATGGAGGAGATGATATGTCGCCCATGTTCCCTCCTGCGGATGCGACACGCTAGCAATGCCGACAATGGTAGTGTGTGTAAATATTATACGTTGGAGAGGAATAGAAGGTGAATATAAAGCCGCTGTCGTTGGGTTTGCGAGTAAATGCACCAGCAGAAGGTAATGCCGTGGGCTGTTCTAAACGATAACCGCGTTTCTACATGATGAGAAACGCGGTTACCGCTCTCGACACCTCATTGTATCGACGTTTATGAGTTGTCTGATGCGTCAGACGGGGCAGTGACATGTGACCTCGTGTCAGGTAGGTCTGATCCGGTGGGAAGAGTTTATGTTAGCGCTGAGCACCTCCTTTCATCAGGCGACTTGCTCTCAATCACATACATGCCTGAACACATCATGTATGTAATAGATAAGATAACCTATCTTTTTGAAGAAACAAACACAGAAGTGTAAGAAGTGTGTAACAAAATATGTAAAAAGCTGCTTTAACCTATTCCCACACTGCCGAACAGCGGTATGTGCACCATCCAGCCGTACATGGATGTATAGAACGTGCCGCCCACCTTCGCGCACTGCGCCCCCGTCGTAATCGTGCCGGTCAGGCCGAACAGCGAGTTAGCATCGAAGAGCGTTTGACCCGCATCTCCCGCCGGTAGGCAGATACTCACGTGCAAATGCCATGGTGCGACGCTCAACGGGATACGTGCGTTCAACTGGTCTTCGGTGGCATTCGTTGGTGCGCTGTACATCACGCCGGCAAACTGGTAACCGTCGCCGCTTTTTGTGTAGAGCAAGGCGCTTGGATGCGCCAGGTTAAGCGTCGTTTGTGCCTCGGAGAAGTTCTGCACATTCGCAAAATGATAGATGCTTTGAGGCACAGTGGGAGCGAAAATCCGGTAGCCATCTTTTAATGCCAGGTGGTAATCCGTGTACTTATCAAAACACACATGCGCGTTTTGCACGATTGCCTCTATACGTGCTCTATCTGCCGGTGTGACGGGCCGGTATGAGGTCATTCTCATATGTGGTCCCATCTGCATATGCCCTGGTACTACCGGTTGCGCTGAAGTGGTGCCGGAAGAGGAGGCGGTTTGCCCTACCGGGATTGTTGACTGGCAAGTCGGTGCTTGCGTTACTGCTTGAGGAGAAGCCTGGCCCTGGTTACTTCCACAGGCTGCAAGCACAAATATCAGTACGAAGAGCATTGGCAGGAGTTTAGTGCGCATGGCTACTCCTTTGCATCTTTATGCCACCAGGCAATCACAAAGATTGACCGTATCATGAACCGGATACAAGGTACTGCTTTTCCGTGAAAAACACTCCTACCCATTCACCCTTAAAAGAGTGTAGCATAGCGGAAACCGATTGTCGAGGGAAAGTTTGAACTTTATACTTGCGCGTTCCGCCTCGCCGCTTTGTAATGTACGCTGGACTGCCCTTGAACCAGCGGGAGCGTAAACGTGATGCGCGTGCCCTCACCTGGAGCGCTTTCAGCATGGATCGTTCCAGCGTGCGCCGTGACAACCGCCTTGACGATTGCCAGGCCAAGGCCGCTGCCGCCGCTTGCCCCGGTGCGCGAACGGTCACTGCGGAAGAAGCGGTCAAAAATGTAGGGCAGGTCGCCGGCATTGATACCAATCCCGGTGTCGCTCACCCACACGTCGAGCCATTTGGCCCCTGCACCGCTGTTTGCCCTGGCTCCAATGGTGATGCTGCCGCCCGGGGGTGTATAGCGCCGGGCGTTATCTAGCAGGTTAAGCAATACCTGCGTTACGCGGTCGCTATCCGCCAGCACAAGCGGTGTGCCGGGCGCAATTGCATTGTGTAAGGTTATACCGCCCTGTTCGCATTCCGGCCCGATTACTTCAAGCACTTCATCGGCCAGCGCATGCAGATCAAGCGGCGCCAGGTCGAGTTGTACCCAGCCAGACTCAAGCGATGACATGTGCTGCATGTCGCTCACCAGGCGGCGCAAGCGCTGCACCTCGCGGCCAATCAGTTGGGCCGTCTCCTGGCGCTCTTTTGGCTCAGAAATCACATCGTCTGCCAGCGCCTCGCTGAAGCCTTGTATTGCAGTCAGCGGTGTCACCAGGTCATGGGCGATGTTGGCGATCAATTCGCGCCGCACCTGGTCCTGGTGGCGCAATTCATTGACATCGGACTCGATTTTATCTGCCATCGCATTAAAAGTCGAAGCCAGTCTTCCCAGCTCATCCTGGCTTTTGGGTTCATCAACCCGTTGAGTGTAGTTACCACCTTTCATCTCCTCGGCGGCAAGCGTGAGCGATGTTAGCGGCCGTGTCAGGCTGCGTACCAGCAGCAAACTGAAGATAATTACAACTACCGCGATGGCAAGACCCGTGAAAAGGATTACATGGTCAACATTTGCCAGGAAATCGTAGGGAGAAAAGCCTGCTGGATAATGTAATGGTGCGATCACAAGTAAAGCGCCAATCAACGTGCCGTTCGCCTGTCCCCCATCATATAAGGGAACGCAGATGTAGAATCCTGGAAGTTTACTGTTGCCGCCATTCAACGAGATTTGCAGGTTCCCCTGTACTTCCTGCCCTTGCACTGCCTGCCGCAGAGGTTGGGTGAAAGCCGAGATAACGAACGGAGGAAGAGGGACGCTAAGTACATGAAGGTGCGTATCCACCGCTACATTAATTCCTGGCCCGAAGATGCGAAGTTGTTCTCCGAGACTACCCCAACTTCCGCCTCCGTTTTGATAAATTTGACCAATTTGTTGCGCAGCGTTCTCTGCTTCCGCTTTGAGTTGGTCTTGCTGTGCCTTGTAGAAGTAGTTCTGCACTGCCAGTGAGACGACAAGCACCAGCAGTAGAATCGCTCCCAACGCGACGACCAGGTAGCTCAGCACGAGCTTTACACGCAAACTCGGAACAAGGCGCGATGATTTGACCTCCATGCTTATTGCTCCTCGGGGTCAAACTTGTAACCCAGTCCCCACACTGTTTTGATATGATGAAGAGTATCAGTACCGCCTGCGGTCTCCAACTTCTTACGGAGCGTGCCAATATGCACATCAACAGTGCGACCATCACCGAGAAACGAGTATCCCCAGATTTGTTCCAGTAGAGTCTCGCGGGTAAACACGCGGCTAGGAGCCGCAGCAAGCGTCACGAGCAGATTGAACTCCTTTGCTGTCAATGTCACGAGATGCCCGTTGACTTCGACGCGCCTTGCAGGGATATTGATGCGCAGTCCACCATAGCGCAGTTCTTCAACAATATTCCCTGCTTTTCCTTTGTCCGTGCCTGTCTCATCAGAGGCGATGAGCTGGTTGCCCTTGAATGAAAAGCCATTGGCCCGGTGTACTCCAACAGCTTCCGCCAGAGCATCTACTTCCTGGGCATGCAAAGTGCCTGAGCGTGAGCTTCTGCGCAGTATCGCTTTGACGCGGCTGACCACTTCGCGTGGGCTAAATGGTTTGACAAGGTAATCATCGGCCCCCAATTCAAGCCCTGCTATTCGGTCTTCCTCCCCCTGGCGTGCGGTGAGCATGAGAATAGGGGTATCTGCCCAGGCGCGGATACGACGGCACACCTCCATGCCGTCCATTACCGGGAGCATCAAGTCGAGAATCACCAGGTCTGGACGTTCGCGCGCGTGCAATTCCAGCCCTGCTACGCCGTCACTGGCTGTGATTACAGTATAGCCTGCCCGCTCTAGATACAGGCGGATGAGTTGCGTAATATTCGCTTCGTCTTCGATAATAAGTATTTTCATCGAGTATAGTTCACCGGTTTCCTTGTCACACGCTTTATGTTGAGCAGCGAGAGCGGCCCGAGATAGCTCTCCTGGTATGTATGAACCCCGAACAGTATCCACTATCTATCATACAGCATACATGTGAAAGATCAAAAAATTTCCCCAAAATTGTAAAGTCTTTGTAAGAAGACTACATGGCTCACTCTTGGGGCACCTTGAATTTCTTACACACATTTTACAGTTTTCTAGAGGTTTCCTGATGAATGCGAGCTAGACTATCCGTAGGTGAAAAATGTAGCTACCTATGAGGTGTGATACGTAATTTTTTTGGAGGTTCATAATAATGCAAGATCCTTATGTAGATACTCAAAATTCGATGCCATACCAACCTGTGTCAATGCCCGACCAGGATCCGTATCAAGCGACTTTGCCCCAGCATGCACCTGGGCAATTTCAGACTGATCCCCATTTGCCGCCGGTAAATCCCAGGCGTTCTGGCAGTAGGGTACGTACGGGTGCTATTATAGCGCTCACGCTGGTGCTTGTCCTGGTCTTTGGCGTAGGCCTGTTTGCCGGCTGGCAATTCGGCAGGAGCGGTACCAGTACCGCTGCCGGAAACTCCAGTACAGGGACATTGCAGACCGGCGCTGCCCCTGCAGTAACTGTGCCACCGCTTAGCGGAAATAATATCGACACGGTACGCGAGGCGGTGATTGCGAAGGTTCGGCCCTCTGTGGTTGAGGTAAATGTTACCATACCTGGCGGTTCCGGCATAGGCTCCGGCGTCATTGTCGACCGGCGGGGGTATATTGTCACCAATAACCACGTGGTCAGTAACGCTCAAACTATACAGGTCGTGCTGTACAACGGCACCAAGTTGCAAGCTCAACTGGTTGGAACCGATCCTGCCGACGACCTGGCTGTCTTGAAGATTACCCCTCCTTCTTCCGGCCTGACCGTGGCGACGCTCGGTGACTCATCGAAGCTGCAGGTGGGGCAGGATGTAATGGCGATTGGTAACCCGTTGGGCATCACCCAGACGGTCACCAGCGGCATCGTCAGCGCGCTGGGGCGTAGTGTCAGCGAAGGCCAAGGCGGCGCAACGATCCCCAATGCGATTCAGACCGATGCGCCAATCAACCCTGGCAATAGTGGCGGCGCACTGGTAGACCTGCAGGGCAACCTGGTCGGTATTCCAACCCTGACTGCGATCGATCCCGAGTTTAATACACCGGCCAATGGAGTGGGCTTTGCCATTCCATCAAATCGCGTAGCATTTATCGTGCCACAGATCATCGCGAATGGCAGCGTGACACATACCGGGCGGGCGTATCTCGGTGTGAGCCTTGCCGGCGTTGATGCTACCCTGGTTGCGCAAGACCACCTTGCGGTGGATCACGGAGCGTTCGTTGTGAACGTGGTTTCAGGTAGTCCTGCGGCCTCAGCGGGCTTGCAGTCTGGCGATGTGATTGTACAGATCGGCAATAGTCAGGTAAATGATGTCCAATCATTGAGCGATATTCTGGTCAACTCAAGCCCTGGCCAGACGGCAGCTTTAAAGGTCTACCGGGGCAGCCAGCAATTGACGATCAATGTCACGTTGGGTGAGTTACCGGCGGGAGGCTAGATGAGGCTTTTTCAACGCCCATCGAAACTTAGCGCCGAGTATATCTCGCCAAAAAAGCGACTTGGTACCCTCGCCAGTAACTGTGTTTGCGCGAACCCATTCTGGCCTGCCAGCCCTTCCCACGTCTCATAGGACAGTGGGAAGGGCACCCACATATTGCCACGGTCGGCATTGTATTCCACCAGGATCAAACGACCACCTGGTTGCAGGTACCCGCGTATCAACTGCAAAACAGGGTCTTTGTGGCGCACGTAATGGAGTGAGTTGGCCATGATGATACCATCAAGCGGCGGCAGATCGAGCTGCTGGGTGAAATCTCCGGCGATGTAATCGGCAGTTGTGGCAGGGAAGTTAGCACGCATCGCCCTTTCCTGCTCTCGGAGCGCACCTCTGTCCCTGTCCACCGAAAAGATATGCCCCGTTGGCCCTAGCAAATCGGCCAGCGCGAGCGTAAAAGCACCGGCGCCTGAGCCGAGATCGGCCCAGGTGCCCCCTTGTCCGGGCACACCTTTTTGCAAGAGATAGACATGATCTTTATGGTTCATATAGGTCTTCTTTCTACTGCTGTTTTGCTGGCACATTGTACCCGTTGGTCATCCATCGTTGCCGGTTGTATGGTTACTATACGTCACGCCGAGTCGAACTTCAATGCCGACCCTCTTTCCTTGACAGCGTGCTTCACCGGGTTATAGTATTGATTTGAAGACGGGTAATGGCACCCGTCCAACCCATCGCTTCTGGGAGGTGCAAAGTTGCCCCAAAAAGAGTGTTTCCTGATCCTGGGCGGCGCAGGTCTGGTTGGTAAACAGATTGCCCGCCGCATCGCAACCGACACGAACCTGTTCCCTCGCAAAATCGTTATCGCTTCATTGTTCAGTGCGGAAGTCGAGCACGCGCTGGCAGAACTTGGTAAGACATCCGGTGACAGAGAAATCGAGTGGGTTGGGGAGCATGGCAATATATTCGTGCGCAGCGAGTATGCAGAAGTAAACCCCAGGGAGTTATTGCAAGACCCTGTACATCGAGAAGCAGTATTCGCAGACCTGTTCGACAAAATTGAGGATGCTTACGAGCGTTCTCACCTTGTCAGCCTCATTCGTAAGCATCGACCGGACGTCATTATTGACAGCGTTAACACTTCAACCGCTATCAGCTACCAAAACGTTTACATCGCTTCCAACCAGGCCAGGGAGCAGATACTGGACCTCTTAGAAACAATTCGCGTTGGTGATCTGCAGTGCGCCGGTAGCAAGCTGGATAAGACAAGCCTGGTGCTGTACGAACTCCTATTAAGTCAATCCCTGCCGGAGCTTATTCGCCATGTCTTCCTGCTCAACAGGGCGATGGTAGAGGTTGGCACACGCCTTTACCTCAAAATCGGCACGACAGGTACCGGCGGGATGGGCCTGAATATACCCTATACACACAGCGAGGACAAGCCATCGGCCCAGTTAATCACCAAGACAGCGGTGGCTTTCGCGCATACCGGCCTGCTCTTCCTGATGGCTCGCACAGCTGGAGGCCCAATTGTCAAGGAGATTAAGCCCGGTGGTATGATCGGCTACGCGGACGTCGTCTTCCGCCCAATTCCACTACGCGGCAAACGTGGTGTGGTGTTACACAGGTACACAGGGCAGACCGAAATGCTGAATGAACACCTGGCGCTGCATCAAACTGAAAGTATGTTTCGAGACCTGGGAGAACTTGAACTGCCCATCATCGACACTGGTGAGAACGGGCTGTTTACCAGGGGGGAATTTGAGACCATCACGGCGATGGGCCAGATGGAGTTTATCACGCCCGAGGAGATTGCGCACGAGGTGTCGATGGAGATCCAGGGCAGTACCACGGGGCGAGATGTGATTGCTGCCATCGATAGTGCTGTGATGAACCCTACCTATCGCGCAGGCTACCTGCGTCACCGCGCCCTGGCAGATCTTGAGCGCTTAGAATCGGAGACGAGCACACACAGCGTGGCCCTGGGGCACCTGGGGCCGCCAGAGCTTTCCAAGCTGCTTTGGGAAGCGGAGCTGTTTAAATTACGCTACGAAAAGCTGCGAGCAGTGCTTAAACGCATGCCGGAAGAACTCTCAGAGGAACTCTCTGAGTTGATCCAGGCGCAGGAGTTTGAGCAGATGTGCCAGACGATCATTTCGCTTGGATTGCCTATACTGTTGCCCGGCGGAAAGCACATTATTCGCGGTCCTCGCATCAGTATTCCAGAGAAAATCGAGCCTGATGTGCGGATCACCGAGGAGGATGTGGATGCATGGGCGCAGAAAGGCTGGGTCGATTTGCGTCCCAGGAATATGGCTCTGTGGCTAGAGCGCTTTGAAAAGATGGAGAGCAGCCGGCTGCATATCCACGGGCGTGGGTCCGCAGCCGTCACCCTCGAGGGCTATCTCTACGAAGATCTTCGTATCGGTGAGGTCGTTGGCTGGATTTTCAACAACGAGCACGATGGGTACAGGATTAAGTACGGGCACAGGATCAAATAACTATTGACTCGCTAAAAGAGGCATGCTATAGTGTAGCCCTGTAAATCAGAAGCCAAGGTAGCTCAGTCGGTAGAGCACAGCACTGAAAATGCTGGTGTCGCCGGTTCGATTCCGGCCCTTGGCACCAACGGATGAACGTACAAAACCTCAAGATATGTGACAGGGAGCCTGGGGCTTTTTCTATTGAGTGACATTTTTCCCTGCACCTCGTCAGATGTTCTGCCCCTATAGTATGACAATGGCGTGCTATGAAAACGCCTTGAGCAGCGTCACGAGCGGGAAAGGCCCCACACCAGGCAACACTTGTGTTTGCCCTGGCACGAACTTCCATGCTACGATACTGTAACATCCAATCGTTTTCCGACAAGAAGAGATATGTCCGTGGGTCTATTACGTCTGGCCGTGCTCGGCCAGCCCGAAGTATTGCATGACGGCATCCGCCTCACGTTTGCCTTGCGCAAGGCGCAGGCATTGCTACTCTACCTGGCGGTCGAAGGGGGACTGCATCCGCGCAGCAAGCTGGCGGCGTTGCTGTGGCCCGGAAGTGAATCCCACGATGCTCGCACCGCATTGCGCAACGCTTTGACCCTGCTGCGCGGCCTGCTCGCCGACGCCGATGCTACTCCTGTCCAGAACAGTCATCTGCTCAGCGAACGTGAGTTGCTTGGCCTGGACCCGCAGGCCCCACTCGAGCTGGATCTCGATGTGGTGCAGCAGGCCTGGAAAGAAGCCCGGCGGCTCTCTACGATCCCATCTGAGCCGCAGCGCTCTTCCCTGGTCGCCCAGTTCCAGCACGCGCTTTCCCTGGCGCGCGGTCCGTTCCTCGACGGCTTCTGGCTGCGCGAGGAAACCGCCTTTGACGCATGGCACGAGCAGCAGCAGCAGCAGTGGCAGGTACGCCTGCTGCTGCTCTGCGATCGGCTCTCTGCCTGGCAGGAGGCCGGTGGGGAGCTGGAGCAGGCTATCGCCACGCTCACGCGCTGGCTGGCGCTCGATCCGCTGGCGGAGGAGGCCTACCGGCGCCTGATGCGCGTGCACCTGGCGCTGGGCGATGCGAGCGCCGCTTTGCAGGTCTACGCCACCTGCCGGGCACGGCTGGCCGAGGCGTTGCAGATTGCACCCTCGGCGGACACCATCGCCCTGGCTGAGCGCATTCGTGCTACCGAGGCTCGCGGCCCTGGCAGCTCCCTTTCCCAACCCGCCACGGAGGAGCCCCGGCCGCCCAGTCAATTGGTGGCCCCGCTCGTTGGGCGGGCGGCGGCCTTCAGCCAGCTGGTGGGGAGCTTGCGGCAGGCGCGGGAGGGGCAGCCGCAGGCGGTGCTGGTGGTGGGGGAGGCCGGCATCGGCAAGACGCGGCTGGCCAGCGAGTTCGCAGCTTGGGCCAGGGCGCAAGGGGCCGAAGTGCTGAGCGGGCAGGCCTTCGAGATGGGAGGACGCCTGCCCTATCAGCCACTGGTCGAGGCCCTGCGGCCGCGACTGGAGGCGGAGAACGCCCCGGAGGATCTGCTGGACGACCTGTGGCTGGCCGAGCTCTCACGCCTGCTGCCGGAGCTGCGGGTGCGCTATCCTGATCTGCCGACCCCCACCGAAGATGAGCTGGCAGCCAGGCTGCGCCTGTTTGAAGCGGTGGCCCGCCTCCTGGACGCCCTGGCGCAGCGCGCACCCCTGGTGGTACTGCTGGATGACCTGCACTGGATGGATGGGGCTTCGCTGGACCTGGTGCGCTACCTGGGACGCTACTGGAAGGGGCATGACAGCCGCGTGCTGCTGCTGGGTACGGTACGCAGCGATCAGCTGGAGCTCAACCCGCAGCTTGCCGTCCAGCTGGCCGACCTGGGGCGGGACCTGCCGCTTAGCCAGGTGCCCTTGCAGGCGCTCAGCCAGGCGGAGACCCTCTACCTCGTGCAGGCCATCGCAAGGGAGGGAGCGCATAGCACGAGCAGTGCAGGCGAGCAACGTGAGCATGCCACGACTCTGCCCCCCACCCCAGGGGCATTGCCTGCGCAGGAGCAGGAGACGAAGCTCGCCGCGCTGGGCGACTTCCTGTTCGCGCAGACCAGCGGACAGCCCTTGTATCTGCTGGAGACGCTCAAGCTGTTGCGCGAGCGGGAGTGGCTGGTGCCCCGGCTGGGGGCGGATGGCGTCTGGTGGCTGGAGCCGACCGTGGACATGGCTGTGGCCCTCGTGCAGGAGCAGTCCCGGCACGAGCTGTTGCCGTCCTCGGTGCGCACGATGATCCAGGCGCGCCTGGCCAAGCTATCGCCGGCTGCGCGCCGGTTGGTGCTGGCCAGTGCCGTGCTGTGCACCCAGGCGAGCGCGAAGCTGCTGTGGCAGGTGGCTGAACTGGGGGTGCAGGCAGGGGTCGAGGCCCTGGAAGAGGCCGTCGCAAGTGGGATGCTGCGCGAGGAGGAAGCCGGGACAGGTCGCCCGGGTGGCTATCACTTCGCCCATGAGCTGATCCGCGAAGTGGTCTATACCGAACTGGGCGAGGCACGGCGGCAGGTCTTGCACCAGCGTGCCCTGGCCCTGCTACAAGCCGAAGGAGCTCCGGCCTCCGAGCTGGCCTATCATGCGCTGGCCTCTGGAGAGACCGGGGCGGCCGCTCGCTACAGCGTGCAGGCCGGGGATGAGGCGCTGGCTGTCTTTGCCGTTGAAGATGCCATCAGGCGCTACGCACATGCGCGCTCCTTGCTCCAGGAGCACAAGCCCTTGCAGACCATGCTGGAGGCCTCGGAGATCGAACACCTCTACGTCTCCCTCGGGCGGGCCTACGCCTTCCAGCACGCCTGGCAACAGGCCCAGCAGCCCTATGAAGAGCTGCTGGCCTATGCGCAGCAGCAGCAGTTGCCCAGGCTGGTCAGCATGACCCTCAACCGCCTGGCGATCCTGGGGGTCCTGGCGGTCCAACCGTCCTTCGACAAGCCACAGGTGCAAGCGCTGCTCGAGCAAGCCTGGCAGATAGCCCAGACCAGTCACGATCAGAAAGCGCTGGCGGAAACGGCGTGGAACCAGGCCCAGATCACGGGCATCATGTGGGAGGACCCAACGCGTGCCTTGCCGTGTGGAGAGCAGGCGCTCGCTCTGGCACGCAGCATACAGCACAAGGAACTGGAAGCCAGAAGTCTCTCCTTGCTTGGATTACTCCATCTTCATGGAGGAGACTTTGAGGAGGCCATGCGCTCTCTAGAAGCGTCCCTGGTGCTGTATGCCGCCCTGGGCGACGAGCAGACCGCTGCGCGGGAGCTGTCGCTTCCGTTCATTGCCATTGGCGCTCCGCTCACCCAACCCTTGACGCATCGCACAGCAGAAGCCTTGAACTGGGGGCTGCTGGCTTTGGTGCACCTGCATGCCGGGCAGCTACAGAACAGCATTCGCAGTGGCCGCAGGGCGCTCGCGCTCGCACACGAGAGCAAGAATGTCTGGTCACAAGTCAGCAGTGCGATCTGCCTCGCTCATGGCTTGCTGGACGGGGGGGAGTATGAAGAGGCGCTCGTGCTCACGCAACAAACTCTTGCGCTGGCACGCACCCTTCCGCTGATGGTAAACTTCCCGCACCTTCTCACGGTTTTAGGGGGCATCTATCAAGCCTTGCAGCAATGGGAAGAGGCGCGCAAAAGCCTCGAAGAGGCCGAAGCCGTGGCCGAGCAGTTAGATCTCGACCTCGGACTCTTGCGCGTGCCCGCCCTGACGCGGCTGTGTATGCACCATGCCGGGGCTGGGGAGTGGGAAGCAGCCTACCGCTATGCCTTGAAGGCCATCGCCCTCCGCAAGAGCCGTGATGTGGTATTGGTCATGTGGGATTTCTACTTTCATTATGAAATGGAGGCCTTGCTGCGTGGGGGGGATGAGCACCAGGCGCGAGAAGTGGTGCACCGGCTGGGGGAACGCCTGGGACCTTCCCCTCGCTACCGCGTTCCTTACCTACGCTCGTTGGCGGTGCTGGCGGCCTGGGAGAGGCAGAGCGAGCAGGCCATCGGCCACCTGCAAGAAGCCGCTCAGGTAGCAACAGACCTCGGCTTGCCGGGAGAACGCTGGCAGATCCAGGCGGCGTTGGCAAGTTTGTACGAGGCAATTGGACAGCAGGAGCAAGCGTGTACTGCGTTTGGGGAGGCAGCGGCGATCATCCAGGGGCTGGCGGAGGACATCGGGGATGAGAGGCTGCGCGCGCACTTTCTAGCTGCGCCACAGATCCAACAGCTGGTGCAGCATGCCCAACGCGAGGCCTCCCATCCTTCTTAAAGTAAGCCATAGATACTCAGGCTGGTCTGTGTTCCTACCAAAACCTTGCCGTTGGCGATCGTTGGCACGCTGAATTTCACATAGCTATCGAGCCGATCTCGTGTGGAGTTCTGCTCGCTGTTGTAGAGTTCCTGATTGATATTGGCGGCATCATAAGCGCGCAAAACACCTGGACCACTCGGTGTGCAGCCAGGCCCACCACAAGGTGCAGGACTAATCACCCAAACGATCCCGGTACCAGGAACGCTCTTGTTACTCGAAACCGAAGGGGTGCCGCCGGGATAAGTGAAGATTTCTGGGGTCTGGGCAGTTGCTCTGGAAGAGAGCATATCCCCGCGCACCTGGAAAGACTTCAGGTGGTCACCTGTTTCACCGATGTAGACCAATTGTCCACTCTTCGCAGTCCCAACCCAATAGCCGGGGATTCCGAAAAAGCCACCAGGTGCGTTTGAAGGGAGCTCCTGCACGGTTTGATCAATATCGGTACGTGCTTCTTCCGTGGAACCACATTGAAGGTTACCTGGATATGCATGGAACTGGCCCATCTGATCGCGGTCAAGCACGTAGATACGTCCTTCTTTCCCCACGCCGACCAGCAGGTGAGGGTGAGCTGTGTGAGACTGTTCCGGTAAGAGCAAGACTCCTCCTGCCCCAAGATCATCATCGCGGCCATCTAAACACGCCTGGTTGAAAGGAGTAAAGTAGTCCGACAGAGCCAGGCCGGTGCGTGTATTCAACTTCACGAAACTATTGCCAGCATCTCTCTGCCTTGCTTGATCCAGGTCGAAGGTCCCGTTACTGGTCGTGAGGTACACATTACCCTGCGCATCAGCAGCGGGCCCTACTCCGCTCATCCAGATCCCCCCTTCTTGCCCGTCAGGCGTCGTGTTGTAGATCCCGGCTTGCCGGAATGCCCCGCCATCGTAGGTGTAGCCGATCACCCACCCATGGTAGGGGTCAGTATCGCCGAAGGAGCCCCACGCGATGTAGACGACGCCATTCAGCAACAGCAACGCTGGACGCTGATTGGCTTGCCTGGCGTTAAAAAGAACCAGCGGGGGTCTTCCTGTGCTCTTGTCATAGCCGTCTCCTTGTACGCTCGCGAGAATTCTGACCGGGCTGCCTGGCTTATCTGTGCCTGTGATGATATCAAGCGCGTGCAGCGACTGCACATACCGATTGCCATGTTCTTTCGTCATTGCCACCACATACATGGTGTTCGTCATCAGATCAATGACGGGGGTGGCAGTAATACCAACAGACGGCTCGATATCTCGTTGAGGATACTTCCCAAAAACATCTGTAGCGGGAACAGTGGTCACAGCGGGGGGATGGAGAAAGCTCGTCTTCCACAGTGGAGTAACTGCATGCGTCTGGTCAGCATCAAACGCGTAGACGCTATCATTTTCCGTAGCGACATAGACTACATTGTAATAATGACCTTTGATAGTGACAGCCGGGACAAAGAGCGGTTGTGCATACACCTGCCCATCGACCGGATACGAGACCCGTTTGCCGAAGTGTTGCGCAGTAACATTGCCGGTGTTGAGAATAGTCTCGTTGAGGTTTTGCCCTGTGCGGAGGTTATCATTGTGAAAAGTCAAAACGGAAAGGTCGCTCTGCATCGCAAGGTGCTGATAAAAAGTGAGCATCCTTCCTCCAAGATACACGCATGCGAGCACGATCAGGAGCATCAGGATGATGAACTTTCTCGCGGTGAGAAGGTTGATGCGCATAGAGATCCCTTTCTGACACATCCTTTGGACGACAACGTTTGACCTCTCTGCTGCTGCTAGTATAACAAAGGCGCGCCATGAAAACGCCATGAGCAGCGTCATATACAGGAAAGGTAAACCTCCCGGTACTCTGCCAGCTCCCTTTGGGGCGCAAAGCGAGTCAAAACCCGTTCCCGCGCCTGCTCGCCGTACCTGTATCGATCAGTACCGGTATTCAGCATGCTGGCCATTGCCTCGCATAACTCTGTGGCTGACCCCGGTCGCACCAGCAATCCATGCTTCCCATCTTCGATCAGCTCAGGAACGGCACCACTGCGTGTAGCAACAATGGGTATTCCGGCAAGCATCGCTTCGAGCACAGTATTGGGACAGCCATCGTGCAGCGAGGTGAACGCGAAAACATCCATGTTGCGCAGGTAGCGCAGCGCATCTTGCCTTGAAATACGTCCCGTTATAGTGATCTTGTGCTCGAGGTTGTATTTTGTAATGAATCGTTCAAATCTGTCCTGTGCTTCTGGAATGACGAAACCGGCAAGCAGTAAATGGGCCGTGGGATAGCGTTGTAGGAGCATGTTGAAAGCGCAGAGCAGCACTTCTAAGCCTTTCTTGTTCTTGAAAACTGCCAGCGAACCAATTACAGGGCGCGGTAACTGCAAATCTTGCGTTCCCTCTGCAAAGTCCTGGGGACGAATACTGTTCAAAATTACCCTGCCTTTAGTGGGGCGAGCGCTCAGGATACGCGCTCTGTTCAAGCCTTCCTGGCTGACGGCTGTGAATTGGGTAGCGTTCTCCAGCGACCATTTGAGGTAAGGGAAACGTTCTGTGTTGAAGACATCCTCGATGATATCGTTGCCGCGAATGCTGACTATGGACGGGATGTTCAACTCATGTGCGGCGTAAACTGCCGGGAAACCTGTAATGCTGGCATAGAAAGCTTGCATGAGGTCGTATTGACGCTCCTGGGCCAGCTCTAGAAGAGCGTAATGCATATCAACCCACCGTTGCGCCTGGCTGGTGCCGCCTGTCCAGGATGCGAGTTTGAACAGGGTCACATCCTCGATGCGTTGATCCAGTTGTATGATGCCATTTCGCCCATGCGGGTTAAATTCGGCACGATTGCTTGAATTCAGCATGAGGATATCAACCTGCATGTTGTACCGGGTAGAGAGCCCTCGAGCAATACGAACAATTGAGGTGCCAACACCACCAGCTTCAAATATATCGTCGCAGGTGATAAGGGCGATGTGTAAGAGGTGAGTGTCACTCATGAGATTAAAGCCTCTATCAATCTTGCGCTGCGCCGTGCGCCATCGGTAGCAACCTTTGCCTGCTGGTCGCGGGGAAATGGCTCTGCCAGGCACATCTCCAAAAACGTGCTTAAATCCTCGCTCAATACCCTCTCGAGGCTGGCTGTGCGCAAAATGTGCAGGTTTGCTAGCTTTGTGACGTGTAGCTCCTGTTCGCGCTCGTGCAGTTGACGTGGGATCATCAGGGCATTTGTTCCTGTGGTAATGACCTCGGCTAAGGAGTTATATCCACCTGAGCCGATGAAGAAATCGCTGGCTTTTATCCAGGTTGGTAAGGGATCAAGCAGCTTTGTCCATGTCCAGTTGGGGTGTTCTGATACCTGCATGCGCAGCCGCTCATATGCAGCGGCTTCGAGATATGGCCCCGCGGCTAAAAAAGCAAAATCGAAACGCTTGTTAATGTTGGTTAGAGCCTGCAGGATCGATTGCCAGATCGGTTCGGTCCCCTGCCCGCCGCCAAAGCTAACGACGATGATGTGAGCGCCAGGGTCAAGCCGCAACATAGCTCGCGCTTCCGCTTTAGTTGCTGCCGTGGGCCGTGTCACATAGCCGGTATATTTGAGCATACTGCTTAGTGAGGCTGGAATTGCATAGTACTCCTCGAGCCGCAAGACACGCTCATCGACGTACACGTGAATGGCCGAGAAATATTCCTGCACGAACGCAACCAGGCGTGCATTAAAAAATTCGCGATTCGTCTCTTCGGGACTCCCTAAGATGCCTCGCAGACCCAGTACTTTTTTAACGTTTGGTGAGCCGGTTACCGTTGGTATCAACTCGCCGCTCTTTCCTTCGGGGTGGAAGTCGATGACGAATGCATGGGGCTGGAAGTCTCTAATGAAGGTCGCTACCAGGTTTTCCCTGATGCGCTGAAACTCCTCTTTTGCTAGCGGGAGAACCGGCGTGGCGCGAACGCCGCTCACGTTGTCATAGGTCAAATACGATGGGATTTTTACGAGATCCATCCCCGGCGGCAGGAGTTCAAAACCTTTCGATGCACCCGTAATGCCTACCACAATGCTGTCCGGTATATGATCCAGCAGTGCCTCGCCAAGTGTTGCACATCGAACCGTGTGGCCGAGGCTGCGCCCATTATGCCAGTACAGCGCTATTCTCCTGGTCATCGGGCTAGATTCCTGCCCAGAACCTGCTAATCGCATCTAAATCCAGCTCGATAAAGCTTGCCGGGTAGAACAGCTCCCAGCGTGTTAAGACTTCTGGATGAACCTCGCCGAATTGCCCGATGATCGTTATGTCTCCCGTGGAAACTGTCATTTGCCTCCCTGGGATGAGCGCCGGGCTGCCGCTGCGTTTCAACATGTAATCCAGGCGCAGGTGATAACAGAGCGCATCCAGCAGGGTGTGAGCATTATTAAAAGGATGGTCGGTCCCAATAAGTAAAATACCCATTTTCCAGCGCGAGTGCGCGACCCTCTGCTTGTCCAGGAACAGGGTTTCGGTGAAGAGATAAAACTTTGAGGGTGGCAGCGGTGCTGAAGGATGAACCGCGTTTCTGAGCAGCGGCGGCAGGCTGCTATCAACGGCGTACTCGCGATTCTTGTTAACTGCGTTATCGAGGTGAATGAGCCTTTCAGGGTGATCATGGCACATGCGCTCAACCACGTTCTCGTAGGAGTCAAGCAGTAACCCGATGGTCTGCCGTGCGCCGTAAGCCTGCATGTACGCTACTAAGCGTTCCTCGAGTTCGCTGCGCTTTGTTTGCGAACCTATAGCGTTTACAGTAGTAAGCGGTTCCGGTTTGGCCTCTTCATAGTAGGTTGCAACCAGGTAATCCTCTAAGATATCGGCGGGGTGGATGATGTCGAAGCGAAAAATTGGCGGCGTGATAAGCCATTGCCGCTTTTTTCCATCATACTCCATTTGATAATGCATGTCCTCCAGGGCCGCGCGAAATCTTTCGGCTTCTGGTTTGAAACCGAATGTCTCCTTTAGTTGCTTGTTGCGTATGGTAAAAGGACTCCACTTTGCGAACATCTCTTTCTCATCTATCGTAGTTGCAAAGCCACAGCCCTGGTAATCCCTATCGAGGAAATTACAAAGCAGGGTGAAGAGCAGCCAGGTGCCTATGCGCTGGTCAAGCGCCGTAATCACTACCGTATTCGTACCCGTCGCCAGCGTCAGGGGCGTTAGTATTTCACCATCCTCGTCGCCGGGCGTCTCGCTTGAAAGCACAAATTGCATATCAGGAAGAATTGTGACATCGATGTTCTGGCGGCTGCCAAAGCCGATCTGATCTCGTACTTTTTTTAAGAAATAGGCATCGTCGAAAATCTCTTGACCGGGGTTAACATGCACATAGAGCACCCAGGCATTACCATGTTGTGGTAGCTCTGTGAAACGCGTAGGTATCCTAGGAAAGCTTTCGAGCAGGTGCAGGCCGTATTTTCGCCCGGGCAGAGGTTCAAGGTGGCGGGCCAGGCCCTCAATACACCAGAGTTCAGGACGAAGTGTGTCCAGGAAGTTCACACGTATGATGTCTTCATCCTCGTAGTCAAGGTATGCTTTTACGCTTAGCAATGTATGTCTAAAATCGTACGAGTCAGGCGCCTTTGCAAGCCTGCTGGAAATCCGACTACGCTCAAAATCAATGTTGGGCATGTACAGGAATCTCCGTTTCATCAAATGCTTCGAAGCCGATGCTGTTGGGGTCGATTGCCTTTGCATTGTTGCTTAAAATGCTTGCCAGGCGGCTGACGTTGAAACCAATCAGTGCCACCGGTATGAGGAAACCCAGAACTTCCGCCGCCTCCGGGCGCATTAATCCGCCGGAGCCTACTTCGTAGGCAGTGTCGTCGGCATAGACAACCCAGATATTGACCGATATTTCCGTAAACGGGAAATAGGCAGCCTGAACTCGAATGTCTACGGCTTGCGGGAAAATAGCCTGGCAGACACGTTTGATTGTGCCCATCATGGTGCAGACATTCAGCCTGTCATCGGCAACCAGTACATCCATTTGCATGAATTCGGGCTTCTCCGGGCGTGCGCGACAGCAGCGCGAAAAACCAAAGATGCGTACGTGAAAAGGCTTCGTGAAAGCCAGGTGCTTTACCGTCTCCGGGGTACTATGGCTGCGAATCACTACCTGGTCGTTGTTAAAACCGTCCGCCGTACCCCAGCCGCGTGACCCTGACATTCCCTTGCCCTCGTACTCTTGGCTAAGGGATTCCTGGAATAGGCGCGTTTCGCGTTCTATTTCAGGAGGTTCTTCAGGCAAGCTGATGCCATCGATTGCCAGCAGGTGTTTGGAACTGCGCACCGGGTGGTATTTATGCATGAAAAGTGCATTCAGGTTCCAGAACTGGGTCTCGAGAATCGGGCTTGAGACTTCGTGCAAGCCCGCGGACACGAGCGAACGCCGCAAGTAGGTCAGGAAGCGCGGCAAAGGATGCTGTAGCTCGAGGCGAATCTCCGGAGGAGCTACCACGCTTAATGGCCGGAACTGCCGGGTGCGCCATTCACCACTGAGCAGCATCTCGCGAGTCACATTCCCAACCATTGACTGCATCTCGGCCCCTGCATAAAGACGGGCTTGCTGCCGCCCCAGGCCGGTTAAACGATAGCCAGCGATGGTGATCAGCTTATCTTCAACTAATTTGCGCCTGTACGCCTCTTCTTCAGCAGGATTTTGCGGGTCGCGCAGGGCTGTTTCTTTTACATGCGTCAGGTAGCGCCGCAGCTTGCCGATAGATTCGGGCAGGCCATATTGCAGCGGGGTGATCTTGCCGTTCGAGAAAGCAATCAGGCCGGATTTCTGAAAAGTTCCGAGGAACATGCCAATGGCAAATTTGGCTTCTGATTGTGGCAGAAAGTCGTTCACTTCCCTAAGGGTGAGGCCGCCGGTTGCGACCAGGTGCTGCCACAGGCGCTTCTCCGGCAGCCCGTTTTCTTCGTATTCCTGGCCAGATTTCCTGAGCACGCATTTCTGCTCGTTGCCAATTTCAACGGGTTCGGCCAGGCCTTTCGCGCAGAGATAACCAATGGCTGAAAGACCCTGCGCATACGTCAATTGCGTGTCTGCAATCAGGTCCTCTACGGGTAAGGCTTTCTCATTTGCCTTTGCCGCGAGGACATTGAGCATTTGAATTTCGTTGTCACTAAGAACGATGTCTTGCATGTTAACTCCCTTGCTCCCTCAATACGCCGCCAATCGCTTCGGCCACGCGCCTGATAATCCTGTTGCGTACATCAACTATTTGGGCATCCATCAGTGGCCTTTCAAGGCTCTCGTAGGTGAGCTGGTAGGCCAGCGATTTATGCCCTGGCGGGATAGGTTGGCCGCGGTAAATGTCGAAGAGTTCCACTTTGCTGAGCAGGGTGCCGCCACCTTTGCGAATCGCTTCGAGTACCTGGGCGGCGGTGACCTCTTCGGACACAACAAATGCCAGGTCTTCCACAACGGGCGTGTAGGCGCTGATGGGCTTTATTGGCTGTAGTCTCCAACTGGGCTTGATCAGCGGTTTGATCTCTATTTCAGCAGCATAGACCCTCATAGCCGCAGGTAGATCGAAGTCTAAGAGTACCTGCGGGTCAAGCTCACCAAGAATGCCCTCGACGTGACCATTGATTTTGAGCTGGGCGCACGTTGGGCCGAAGGCCGGGTTGTTGTGCGCCGCTTCGAATTCAATCTCGTTGTCGCTGAAATCTAGCCTTTGCAGCAGCGTTTCCAGGATGCCTTTCAGATCGAAGAAGTCAAAATTCTCGGCCCCCGCCGGGTCTGGATGGACGCTCGATGGACGGCGCGGCCCTGTCAGCAGCAGGCTCAAGCGGTTATCCTCGTAGGGGCGCACGCCGTCACCCTTCTCCGGCAGGTAGACGCGGCCGATCTCGAAGATGGGCATGCGTTGAGTATAGCGATAGTTGTAAGCCAGGTTCTCCATGGCGCTCACCAGCAGCGCACGCCGCATCACCCTGCGTTTGACCGAAAGCGGATTGACGATTGTGACGAAAGGAACGCGCTGCTCGGTGGTACCGGGCGGTTCGCGGTTGAGCCTGTCGTGATTTTCAGGAGTCGTCAGGGAATAGCTGATGGTTTCCTGAAGTCCACAGCCTACCAGGATATCGCGAATTTTCTCTTCGGTCTCCAGGGTGAGATTGCTGCGCTGCGGCGGTAACACATCATCCATCAGCGTTGTATGAATACGCTCATAGCCGATGATACGCGCTACCTCTTCTGTTAAATCGGCGGGTACCTGGATATCCAGCCGGTGCCAGGGAGCGGTGCAGCGCAGCAGCGGCTCGTCGGGTTCAATGTGCAAGCCGAAAACAGCTTGTTCCAGCGTAGAGGGTGCATCTGGAAGCACGGTGCATGCTTCAGTAGCGAAGTCGAGCCGCTGCAACCCGGCGGCAATTTCGGAAAGGCTGACATCCATGCCCAGTATGCGCTGCGTGTCGCTCTCGGTCGTGTAGACAACGCGTTGAACCTGTGGCACGGGGTAGTTGTCAACCATCCCCGGCACAATCTGACCGCCAGCATAGTCGCGCATGAGGCTGGCAGCACGGCTTGCGGCGATAGCGTTGAGCGTGGCAGGCACTCCCCGCGTGAAACGCTGGCTGGCCTCGCTGTGCAGCTTCAACTTCTGGGAGGTGCGTCGATTATTGATGCCGTCGAACGTGGCCGATTCCAGCAGTACATTGCGTGTCCCTGCATGAACCTCCGTATCCGCGCCGCCCATCACGCCCGCGATAGCGATGGGACCAAGTGTGTCGGTGATCAGTAGCATGGATTCATCGAGTTCCCGCTCGACACCATCCAGCGTAGTTATCCTCTCGCCAGCTTTGGCCCTGCGCACAATCACCGTTGGTTTGGAACTCCCGGCTTTTTTAGCTCGTACAACGAGCAGGTCATAGTCGAATGCGTGCAGCGGCTGGCCCCATTCCAGCATCACATAATTGGTGATGTCAACGATGTTAGTAATAGGCCGCATACCCGCCTTAATCAACCGGTCCTGCATCCACCCGGGCGATTCGCCGGTCTGCATATCTCTGATCACCATGCCAATATAGCGATTGCACAATTCGGGGTCGGCGATCTCTACGGCCGCGTAGTCCTGGGCGCCGCTGCCGTTGCCGGAAGACGGCTCACCGGGTGGCAGGTGCAACTTAGCCAGGGTTAAGGCTGCCACTTCGCGTGCCACGCCAATCATACTCAGGCAGCGAGCCATATCCACTGTCAGGCCCAGCACCAGCACTTCATCGCCAAGATAGTCCCGTAGAGGCATACCAACCGGGGCATCTTCCGGCAGTATCAGAATGCCTTCGTGCTCTTCGCTCAGGCCCAACTCTCGCTCGGAACAGACCATGCCGTTCGAGGATATACCTCGAATCTTTGATGATTTGAGCTTCTTTTTGGGCCGGGGGCGTTCATCGCTGTAGGCATCCATCAATACAGCACCGGCGCGAGCAAATGCCACCTTGAGCACAGGCAAATGTTCCATGTTCTTATATTGAAACAGGTTAGGCGCACCGGTAACCACCTGCTCCGTCTCCGGGCCACCATAATCGACATCGACAAGCACCAACCTATCGGCGTTGGGATGCGCTTTTATAGCTACTATCTGGCCCACCACGATAAGTTCCGGGTCCCACCAATCGCCTACGCGTTCGATGCCTTCTACTTCGAGGCCCGCCAGTGTAAGCCGGTCAGCCAATTGCTTGATGGGTAAGATTAGATCCACATATTCTTTTAGCCATGAGATAGGTACCAGCATTGTCTTTGTCTCCAATTTTGTGTCTATTGTTAAGAACGCCGGGCGACCTCGAGAGTCACCCAATAGGAATCAACCTGATTCGTCCGCTCCATATTTACCTCTCCCCTATCAATTTGGGTCTTCGTCCTTGCGGGGGAATGCATCCGTAGAAGCCATAGAACTTGTCAAGAGCCCGACGAAGGTGTGCGCGGTGGCGTGCACGCCACCGCGCACACCTTCGTCGGGTCATAGGTCTCATTGGAGCGCAGCAAATGATAGGCCACGATGAGCATCTTGCGCA
>WNFA01000258.1_pt1 | contig 41354 bp, 31 predicted proteins | sample 5400481 | NCBI WGS metagenome assembly WNFA01 (sample SAMN13153340, study PRJNA577476) | soil metagenome | isolation source: 120 cm saprolite under Douglas fir tree site 2 hole 1 replicate 2 | place: USA:California | collected 2015-04-18 | reverse complement strand
TGTCATAGGCCGCACAATCACCACTGGCAACAAAAACTGTCATGTGCTCCGCCTTCCTCAGGATTTCCAGACTTTGATCCACAGCAGCAAGAGTGTCCGGGGTGTTCCCAATTTCAGGAGCCCCCAGGCTGATGCTGACGATACTGCCGCTGCTCGTGTTGTTGCTGTTATCGTTGATGATAGCCTGCAATTCATCGTTGATCACGCTACCACTATTGACGCCACTTTCATAGTCCACGATGTTGGCGGCAGGAGCCAGACCCATAATCATCTCGATATCCAGCGTTGCCTCTCCCCCTGGATTGGGCGGGGTGTTCAGATCGACGACCTTCAACTGGCCCTGATAGTTCACACAACCTCCGTAGCTCTGCACGTCAGCCTGGTTAAACCCGTCGATCTCGATCAAGTTAATGGTGATGCCTTTGCCATTCAGGCCATTCTTGGCCAACTGGTCGTAGCCGTAGAAGTGTGCTACATCTTTTGGGCCTAGTACATCTCGGGGAAAGTTACAATCAGCAGGGGTTTTCATGATCCCCACCGTCTTGCGCTTGGATTGCTGAGCCAGAGAGCCAGTTCGTGGTGGCAGGCTGTAGCTATCGAGCCCAGTGATGGCCAGGATCATGGGAGCGATGGCCGTGGGCACCTTGGGATTGCTGCTTGGTATATAGAAGATGCGCCCGTTGAGTTTATGCTGTACAAACTGGACCTGGAACAATTGAGCAAAGGTCTTGGCTTTGGCATCTACGGTGAGCACGGTATGCAGCTTGTTCAGGGTGAGGGTGGCATCCTGCACGCCGAAGTACGCCTTGATCTGCTTGTACTGGCTGTCGCTGATTCCTAGCTGATTGGCGATATTTTCCAGGTTCTGGTTTTGCCCCTGCTTGACCTTCTGTTTGCCCAACTGATCGAGCAATTGCTGGTTGACTTTGAATGTGACGCTGACGTGCAATAGTGTGTTATCGGGCAGTGACCCAACCACAGGCGCGCTGAGAGCCGCCGGGGGCAGATGCAAATCAAAAGTGGTAAACTGCAACAGCGGTGGCACGGTGGGAGTGGGCGTGGTGACCGGGGTTGGGCCCCCGCAGCCGACTAGCAGCAGGAGTACTGATCCGATGATTCCGATTAAAGTTTTGCCATGAGGAGCGCGTGAGAAGGGACACATAAGCAACATAACGAAAACCTCCTTTGTTTGGTTTACTGGCAGATTTGGGCGAAAGTATTGATACCCTCAGTTTATTGGTGTATTTTCTCAGGTCGATCTTCCAGGTGCCGTTCTCATTCACCGACCTGCGTGGTACCGTTGGCAGCAGTATAAACTCAAAAGCCTGTTTAGAGCAATAGGAAAACTTGCCAATTTGCAGAGGTTTTTGGAGGTCTGCAGAGAATGCACTGTACCTTTTTGCAAGAATCTGCTATAGTTAACTCACATTCAAAACCGTTGAATATAGGTCAGAATGGGAGTAGTAGTGAGCAATAGTCTACCTCCAACAGAATCAGAAGACCTGGACGTTGTCTGGCCGGGTTATTTCGGCGTCACTCCACCGCCGGGTCCACCTCCCGCCAGAGGAGAACGTCTGTGGATTGATCGGCCTGAGCAGTTGCTGCATGCCGTCGATATACTCAGGCAAGCGAGTATCGTTGCCATTGACGCTGAATTTACCCAGGTGCGTTCGCACACACATACATCGACTTCCTCCAATCGTCTCGCGCTCCTCCAGCTTGCTATCGATCATCAGTGCTTCGTGGTCGATGCCTGGCGCCTGGCTGATCTTTCGCCACTGCTTACCGTGACTGAAGATCCCCATACCAGTATTCTGCTCTATGGCGCAGGGGCTGATTTGCAAGTCATGACGGAACGAGGCCTCACGGTGGCCCACTACATTGACCTGGAGGCTGCCAATCGCTCCATTTTCGGTCAGCATGAATCATCGCTGGCAGCTATGTTGCAGCGGGCCTTCAATATCCGCCTGGACAAGAGTCTACAACGTACAGACTGGACGCGCCGCCCACTGCCTACGGCAATGGTCTCGTACGCTGCTCGCGATGCTGAGATGACCCTGGCCCTCTACTACTGGTTAGATCAGCATTATGCCTGGGCTTTGCGGCTTCACGAACATCAAGGCCAACAGGAACAGGTCGCTGCATGGATTGAGCCTTTCCTGCGTGGTACATCGCCCATTCCAGCGGAAATGGCGGTGAAGGAAGCAATAGAACAGGGACTTCTTCAGAAGGAGCAAGTGTACGCTGATTGCCGTGCCGCGCTGGCGACACTCGTGTACCCTATGCAGCAGAGCCGTTTGCTGCGTTTGATTGCCGATTTGTCACTTGTACAAATGGCAGAGGAGATTGAGCCGTTGTTGCACGTTCAGGCCTCAGATGAGCGAGCTGCCGCAGTGCGCACCCTGGCTCGATTGATGGTTGAGCAAGGCACAGCGTTGATCCGTCCATTGTTGCAAGACCCTGTGTACGATGTGCGAAAGGCAGCGCAAACTGCTCTGCGCAACCTGAGTGTCAATGCCCCGCCTCAGCAACGCGCGGTTCCTACCAGGCTTGCCGATGGATCACGCAGTTGGACGGTTGGCGAAACAGGCGGAACAACCAGTGACGATGACAAGAGTGAATGGAAGGCCCGTCTACGTGCAATGATGGACAAGTAGGTTTGCTAGTTCATCCAATCACCAGGCGCATTGCTGTGCACGTGCACACCACCATCGCCCGTGTTGCGAGCTTTGGCGTCCTTTGCTATCCGTGTACGTATATGGGATGCAGAGGTACGGTGCCAGTAGGCGGCTGGCAGTAACCCGATGCCTACAGCCAGGGCCGCGCCGAGCTCAGCTCGATTGAAAGGCAAGCCAGGCGGTAAATTATAGGGGATAGAGGTCAGTATACCAAAGTGAATGGCTAATACCGCTCCTAAGATCGCCAGTTCAATCAGGCCAGCAGTGAGGTAAGACAGGACCTCTCTATTGCGTCGCTTGCGAAAAGCAACGGTAAAGATAGCATTCAGTATGCAAAGGAAGCCTGTAATCGCAATAGTGAGTGAGATAAGCATATTTGTCCTCGCGTTCAGTTATGAGTAAGCACTAGGTTTGAGAAGGCAATCTCAGTATCCTTTAGATTGACCAACATTCCTACTACCCCGCTCGCAACTGAGCTGTCCTGGGTAATCCCGACCTTCTTTCCATTGATGACGAAGGTGTAGGTACTGCCGATAACAAAAATTTTGCATGTGTTCAGTCCATGCCCTTGATAGAACTCGTGGCCAAAGGCAAGATGCCAAATCTTTGTCCATGGGTTGACACCTGTACCCTGGCTGTCATCATACTTCCAGAACTGATACTCACCGCCGCTTCTGTTTACTACCTCAAAACTATAGAAAGTCGTGATCATCCTGCCATTCTTGTACTGCTGGCTAAAGCGAACTATCATGCCAAACGAGTTATTGATGGAGGTGTCATCGCCTTTTATCTCCCGCATACTTAGCGTGTATACGAAGGGCTGTTTGAAGATTTCCTTCGGCACATCTGCTAGTATTGCTGGCGCGACCTGCTGGGTAGCATTATTTGTGATATCATAGGCACCATTCTGGAAAACGTAGCTGTTCGAACCATGCGTGCCAACAGGCCAGTTATGAATATTCTGGCTTAACGGGTCTGACAAGATAATATTTGCTGTAGCTGTAGCTTGCGCATTGGACATGCCTACATAGGCAGTAAACGCTTGCTGAGTGTCGGATGTTTGACCAGTGTGAGCGTGGATGAACCAGAATGTGCCAGTTCCCAACACAACCAGAAATGTCATTCCTATCAATTTCAGGAAACCCACAAGGGGCATAAGCCTCGCAGGTTTTTTGGCTCCTAAGGCCAGCCTCGTCATGCTAGTCGATGAGCAGGTCGCATTTTGTGGATCATCAAGGTGGATGTCATTGGCTGCCAAAGCTGCACCATCTCAATCACGTGTAATGAGCATATTTGAGAAAGCAACCTCGGTCCCTTTCAGATTCACCAGCATGCCGACTCCACCATTCGCGAATGAACGGTCCTGGACTTGCCCTACCTTCTTACCATTGACGGTGAAGGTGAAGCTGCTGCCGTTCGCGAAGATTTTGACGGTGTTGATGCTTTTAAGCCCATGCCCTTCATGAAATTCACTGCTAAACGACTGATGCCAGAGTTCGGTCCAGACAGAACCGGATGGTCCCTGGCTATCATCGTACTTGTAGAACCTGTATTCCCCGCCCGGGATATTGACCACCTCAAAGCTGTAGAACGTGGTAACAGTTTTGCCACCCTGGTTGTGTGTGCTAGAGCGAATTATCATGCCGAAGGAATTGTTCTGAGAGGTATCATCTCCCTTTATCTCCTGCATGGTCAATGTGTACCCGATAGGTCCTGTGTAGGATACTGCTGGCAAAATGACGGCAGTGCCTGTATCGCCGAGATTGGTAATATGATAGGCTCCACCGGTAAATACATAGTTGGCTGTCGCTGTGGGAGAGGATGGCCAGTTGTGAATATTCTGGCTCAATGGATCTGACAAAATAATGTTTGCGATGGCGGTATCTGTCGCCTGAGTCACGGCGGTTGCTCGTGTATCGGGTCCCCCAACAACAGCAGGAGATGTTCCCTGCTGTGACTGCGTGATCAGACTGGGATGGATACCTATGAACCAGATTGCGCCCGCCCCGAGGCCCAGGATGAGCAATGCGGCCACAGCCAGGGCTACCAACATCATACGCTTACTCCAACCAGGAGTAGCCTGGGTGGCTAGTTGTGGTTGCGGTGGCACCGGCAACAACCCTGTCACATAGCGACCGGGCTGGCCTGCGATGGGGATCTGTACTACTTTCACCGGCCCAGTCAGTTTAATCGTATTTGCTGTCCCTTGCTCATAGTTGGGTACGCCCAGGGCCCCTGTTGTCGTTTTCACTAGGGGCGATGTTTGACCAGAGGAGGGAAGTGCCGGTCGTGCACCGGTAACGGTAGGCAATGAGCCGGGGGGCATAGGAGCTAACGCTTCGTTGAGCGCAGGAGACATCATATTACTCATCAGCGATGCGGTCGGAAGAGGAACTGTTCCTTTGCCTGTCTTGTAGGCCGAAAGTAAGCCTGTAGAAGGTGCCGGTGATACATTTGTCATCGCTAATGGTCCAGCAGTAGCTGCTGCCATCGCTCCTGTTTGCCAGCTGGGGTCAAGAAGTCCTCGCGGCTTGTGTGGGCGTGTCGCTTGTCCGACGCGCAGGCTTCCTGTTGTGCCGCCTGTATCTTGAGGCACAGTGGGCTGTGTGCTGCCAGTTATCAGGGCAGCCAGGAACGCAACTACCAGTTCCTGCCCTCGCGGGTAGCGATCTGCTGGACGCTTCTCCAGCGCTCGCAACATAACCTGCTCTGCGGCAATCGGCAAATCTGGTCGCAGTAAGCGTGGTGGATTGGGGGGTATCTGCAGGTGTTGCGCCGCGATCTGCATCGGCGTCTCCGCTTGGAACGGTGTCACTCCCGTTACCATCTGGTAGAGAATGACTCCTAGCGAGTAGAGGTCTGCTCGTCCATCGACCTGATCACCTAGCACCTGCTCCGGTGACATGTAGTCAGGAGTACCAACTGGCGCTCCTGGCCCTGTCAGGCGTCTGAGCACCTCCTGTCCCTCTGCCGAAATCTTCACTAGGCCAAAATCGGTGAGCAGTACCCGCCCTTCAGGTGTCAGTAAAATATTGGCTGGTTTGATATCGCGGTGAATGACTCCTCGTTCATGCGCAAAGTCTAACGCTGCTGCCAGTTGTTCCAGGTAGCTCACAACCTTAGCCAATGGTAGAGCACCTTCGCGCTCCATGACGTCGCGCAGGGTACCATCGCTAATGTAGGGCATGACCAGGTAAGCCAACCCATTATACTCCCCATATTCATAGACTGGAATAATGTTGGGGTGCTCTAATGATGCGGCAGCATCGGTCTCGCGGCGGAAACGTTCAAGAAAGGCCGCAAGCTGGTTAGGTGGCAAAGGAGTGAGTGGCAATAGGACTTTCACTGCAACCTGACGACGTGGACGCGATTGTTGCGCCAGGAACACTGCTCCCATACCTCCCTGCCCGATCACTTGTTGGAGGGTACACGTTCCTAGTACGGTTCCAATCAATGCTTCAGCGTTCATCAAAACACGTTACCTCTTTTCGGGGTGTGATGTATCCTGGCTAGTCGCTACCCAACGTGCCGCTACGCTGCCTCCAGTCGCCAGGTCTCTCGGCTTTGAGATATACCTTTACGCCGACTTTACCGGCTTATTACAACATCTTAGACAACTGGAGCGGTTCTGGCAATGTTTCAGGCTTGGAGGCATGACCAAAGTAATGTCTACAATCGCAATAAATGAGGATTCTACACCTCTTTTACTACATTTTTAACATCCTGCGGATCGACATCTTCCTCAGCGTCCAGTGGGACCTCTTCATCGCCAACACGAACCCCCATCGACGGAACGATGCGGCTTTGCATCACGATACCGCGCAGTAGAGAGGAGGAGGCCTGCGCGAGCAAGGGGCGTAGTCGTGTGAGGCGCTCAAGATGAGTCCGTAACAGTTGACTACGGTTTGTGGCGTCTGGTTTATCAAGTGCTTCATCGGTGAGCGCAGGAAAGTTTTGTGCCCAGATGTCGGGAGCATCCAGGACCTGGCCAACGGCAGATTGTACCTGCTGCAACAAGTCAATGGTCTGGTTCAGCAACATCAAAAGATCTCCTTCGGCCAGATCGATGCGCCGCAAAAGGCCGTTGAGCGACATACCTCGCGACCAGGACAACGCCACACCGTGAAAATCAGGCGTGATACCAGGGGTCAATTTGAGGCCGGCATGCTCTTCGATGCCATGTACACGTTGTTCAATTCGCCAGAGTTCGCGCCGGACCTGTGCTAGATTCGTGTTGAGCACATGGCGATTGTTGAGGCGTCGGTCGTTATCAAACGTAAACCAGCTACAAACCTCGGCCAATTCGCCCGCAGTGAGTTCATCGAGGCCGCCAAGCATCATCAGTTCGACGATCAGTATGCCGGCAGGGTGGAAGATGCTGCGCAGTAACCGGCCTTTGAGTGTGAGTTGATCATTATGGCTGATGTAGCCCAGTGTACGCAGCGCAGTGATAGTCCCATCAAGTTCTGCTGCTCCTGCACGACTGAGAGGATACGCACCGATCTGTTTGCGTTTTTTCTCTAAAGCCTGCGCTGCTCCTATGGATGCTCTACCTTTCTTCTTACCGGCCTTCTTGCCTTTCTGGTAACGCTTCTCCAGCTTCTCTAGTCGTAGTAACTCCTGCTGCTCCCAAATTTGATAGCGCTGGTATTCACGCAAGCTGGAGGCACAAATGCGACGCAAGTGTCGTGTATCACTAGGACGCCAAAGGTTGAGTATTGAGTTGTAGCGAATAACGAATGAGCTGGTGACGGGTAGGAGTTCATCGGTGATGCTCTGAAACGACTCCTCGAAAGGCTCCCACGGTGAGTAGGGAATGATGGCTGCTCCACGCACATCTATGCCACGTCGGCCAGCGCGCCCCGTCAGTTGGCGATACTCGTTGGGAGTCAGCAGACGCATCTCTATTCCATCGAACTTGCTCAGGCTGCCGACGACGACGGCACGGGCTGGCATATTGATGCCGAGTGATAGTGTATCGGTTGCGAATACTGCACGCAAGTGCCCGCGAGCAAAGAGCGTTTCCACCAACACCTTCAATCCTGGCAATAATCCGGCATGATGAAAGGCTAAACCTCGCGGCAGGAGTTCCGCGAGGGCATGTACTTGTTGCAGGTTGCGATCCTCTGGTGGAAGTTGCTCAAGCCAGGCTTTTACTTCGTCTTTGATGAGTGCCTTCTCTTCTGGTGTGGTGAGCAGATGGAGCACTACACTCATCGCGGCCTCTTCGACCACTCGTCGTCCTGGCAGAAAGTAGAGGCAAGGCAGCAGATCAGCATCACGCAAGGCTCTGAGTACTTCACCTGGCGTAGGGGCCATTCGTTCTGGCGGACGATTGGGCTTCTTTTCCGCGTTATTCTGCGACGAAGCCGGACCCCCTTCAGTAACCGTCTTGCCTCTGACGTCTTTTCTCTTCTTATTCGGTCCTTGCCAAAACTCGTCGTCGTCCTCCTCCTCGTTGAAGCTGAAGACACGCCCACGCCCCATTGTATAGGCCAGGCGTGCCTCACCGCCAGTGTTGGGGAAGCGTTCAACACGCTTGCCATTAGCATCTTCCACTAGGTGGAGCTTGTTATCAATGAAGTAGTAGTGTTCCAGTGGCACGGCCCGCTCTTCGTGCAAGACCAGTGAGATAGGACGGTGCACCCGGCTAATCCAATCGGCGAGCTCTCTGGCGTTGCTCACGGTGGCCGAGAGGCCAACCAACTGGACATGTGGTGGTGAGCAAATGATGGCCTCTTCCCACACTGGACCGCGTCCTACGTCGCTCAGGTAGTGGAGTTCATCAAAGATAACAAAGCCAACATCCTCCAGGGATGATGGGACGACGTTTTCGTTTTTATCTTCGGCGAAGCGATCCCCACCTTCTTCGAGCAGCATATTGCGGTAGACCTCGGTCGTCATAATGACGATGGAGGCGTGACTATGCTCTACGATATCCCCAGTGACCAGGCCGACAGCGTCGAAACCATAGAGCGTACGCATATCACGGTACTTCTGGTTAGAAAGTGCCTTGAGCGGTGTGGTGTAGATGACACGCTGGCTTCGTTGCTGTGCACACCAGATGGCATACTCGGCTACGAGTGTCTTGCCTGTTCCAGTTGGCGCAGCGACCATGACCGAGCGACCTTGTGCGAGATGAGAGATGGCTTCTAGCTGAAACGGGTCGAGGGAAAACGGGTAGCGTGCTGCAAATGCTTGAATCTCTGCAAGGGTCTCGTGCCCGGCCACCACTTGTTCGTCCATGTTCCTTTTCTTTGTTACTTTCTTTATTAAACTCTACACAATGGGTTCTTTGCTATTGTAGCATGTACAGGATGCGTGGACAAGCTTCTAGCTATTGACGCCCTATCCTAACGCCGACGCCAGCGCTTGCTTCAAATGCCCCAAGGATGTATTGCCACCGGAGCAGACCAATCCCACTTTTTTACCACGTAACTCATCACGCTTGCTGTATGCTGCGGCTAGAGAAGCTGCTCCTGCCCCTTCAGCCAGTGTATGAGCGCGTTCGATCATCCACACCATTGCCTGCATAATCTCTTCGTCCCGTACAAGCATGAAGTCATCTAGCATTTCCCACAGAATTGTTTGCGGCAGATCAAAAGCCGTGGCAGTTGCCAACCCTTCGGCAAAGGTGTGGTTGGGAGCTTCTACCAAGCGGTGTTGTCGCCAGGATTCGTAGGCAGCCGGGGATGCTTCGGACTGTACGCCGATGACACGAATGGCAGGATTGATTGCGTGAGCAGCGATGCATGCCCCAGCAGCGCCACTGCCTCCGCCGACGGGCACGATGATAATCTGGATCCGAGGTTCGTCCTCCAGCATCTCCAGCACCCCGGTGCCAACACCGGCGATGAGCAAAGGTTCGTTGCCGGAGTGGATGTAGCGATAGCCATGCTCCCGCGCTAGTGCTTCACAGTGCAGTCGAGCCTCGTCATAGCGAGTGCCGTGAAAGAGTACTTCAGCTCCCATGCCCTGCATAGCCGCCACTTTGCCTTGGTTCGCCGCCTCTGGGACAACGATGCGCGCCTTGACACCAAATAGGCGGGCAGCATAGGCGATAGATTGCCCGTGGTTTCCGGTGGATGCGGCAATCACGCCCCGTTCTCGCTCCTCTGGGCTAAGTTGGGAGATGAGGTTAATGCCCCCACGCACTTTGAAGGCTCCGACCGGTTGATAATTTTCGTGCTTGATATACACCTCAGTGCCAAGCAGGGTATTGATTGCCGGGTAGCTGTGCAGGGGTGTGCGTGGCAGGTACGGGCGAATTTGCCGCCGCGCCAGCAGGACATCTTGAAAATTGGGTGTGTACATCGCTCGGACTTCTTTCTTTGCTGGTGTTACGCTTGCGCTGAACTAAACGATGGTATGTATACCTTACTATATCTCATACGCATATATACTCAGCAAGTCAAGAGCCAAATTGGACCTGGTATCAAACCACCTGAAACTGCGCTAAGCTGTAAAATCCCAGATCGACCAGGTAGAGTCCTCTCCGGCAGGCGCTGTATGAAGGCCGCTTTTAAACCAGCTCTGTGCCCTTTGGGGTATCGCGTACCTCGAAGCCCATCGCTTTGAGTTGATCGCGTAGCTGGTCGGATCGTTGCCAATTGTGCGCGGCGCGTGCTTCATCACGTAGACGTACTAATGCCAGTACCTCATCACTGATCTCACGGGGCTTTTTTGCCTCAGCGGCGTCAAGGCGCAATCCCAAAACGCGGTCAAAATCGAGGATCAGGCGACGCCGCTCTGCTGGGGTGATCTTGCTGTCGCGAGCTACCTCGCGAGTGATGCTCAACGCAGTGGGCAATTCCAGGTCATCGTTGATGGCAGTATGGAAAGCATCACGCACACGTTGAGCCTCCGGTGACCAGGGTTGCTGCGCATCCGACGGCTCAGTAGCAGGAAGTGAGGCGAGGTCGGCCAGCAGGTTGTTCAGACCGTTTTGTGCCGCTGTGATCGACTCTTCGATGAAGTTGAGCTTCGTGCGATAGTGCGCGGTCAACAGCAGGTAGCGGAAAGCCATCGGGTCGAAGCCCCATTCTTTCAGGGTGCTCAGCAGAACGACGTTGCCTTTTGAGCGGGACATCTTGAGGTTGCCCCAATCCAGGAACTCGCCGTGCATCCAGACTTGCACCGGCTGTTTGCCGCTCACACCCTGGCTCTGCGCGATCTCATCTTCATGGTGTGGAAACTTCAGATCAACGGCACCGGTGTGAATGTCGAACTGCTCGCCCAGGTACTTTGTTGCCATGGCGGAGCATTCGATATGCCAGCCTGGGAAGCCAATACCCCAGGGGCTTGGCCAGTTCATCTGCCGGCTTTCGCCACCGTGTTTCCACAATGCGAAGTCCTCAGGCGCGTCTTTATCTTCGGCAATCTCCATTTGTTGCCGTCCATGTCCACCGGCGCGTAGATTCTCGACGGTGTTGCCGGAGAGGGCTCCATAGTTGGGGAAGCGGCTGACGTCGTAATAGACGTTGCCGTTTGCAACGTACGCCAGGCCTCGTTCGATGAGTTGCTCGGTCATTGCGAGCATCTCTGGAATATGGTCGGTTGCCTTGGGGTTGAGATGAGCAGGCAGGATGTTCAACTCAGCTGCGTCTGCAAAGTATCGCTGGGTGTAATACTCGGCGATCTCATACGCGGAACGTCCGGTGATACGAGCTTCGTACTCTATTTTGTCTTCGCCACTCTCCTCTGTGTCGTTCTGTAGATGCCCGACGTCGGTAATGTTGCGCACGAGAAAGACATCGTAGCCGTTGTATTCGAGCATGCGGCGTAGCCAGTCCGCCATCATGAAGGTGCGGAAGTTTCCGATATGGATGTCTTTGTAGACCGTGGGGCCGCAGGTATAGATGCGCACTCGCGGTGGTTTGAGTGGCTTGAACAGGTCTTTACTTCTGGTCAGTGTGTTATACAGGTAAACTGGTTTGGCCGAAATGGTGGTCATGAGCATATCTCCTCTATAGGTATGTAATGTTTTAGTGCAAAAAGGTGAGGTGGTAGCTCAGACGGGGAGGACGTGCAGAGAGAGAGTATCGTTACTGTCTGGCAGAAGGCACGTCGTGACGTTCGCAGGGGGCTGAGCTACTTGAGTTTCCTCTGCGAACGCTGAGACAGGTGCAATAGTGCGTTCGATAGTTCACGATTATCTCCAACATTGTTTAGGTCTGGTAGTAGTAGCTGTTGTGAGTAGTATACCACATTTTCTGATTATGGGATAGCGTTTTTCTATCTCTTTTAAGTTAGTCCTTCTCGTTCCATGGCTGTGTTATGTGAGATACGCAACAGGATGCCAACGATGATGTAGTTGGCGAGGATGGAACTGCCGCCATAGCTCAGAAAGGGCAAGGGGATGCCGGTCAATGGGAAAAATTTCATGTTGCCTGCGACGATAATTACGGTCTGGATGGCGAAGATCGAGGTCAGCCCGGCGGCCAGCAACTGGCTGAAGGTATCACGAGCCTCAATGGCAATGCGGAAACCGCGGTAGATGAGCAGCAGGTAGATACCGAAGATGGCGAAGAGGCCTGCCAGGCCTAACTCTTCTCCCAGGGCAGTGAGAATCAGATCGGATTGTACGACCGGAACAAAACCGGGATGGCCAAGTCCAAGCCCGGCTCCGATGATGCCACCACTCGAGAGCGCAATCAGCCCCTGCACAATTTGAAACGCGCTGTTCTGATAGAGGGTTTCGTCGAAGGCCCCAGGCGTGACGACGTTGATAGCCAGGATGGCAAAACGTTGGCGAACGTAGCCGAAGAGGCCGTAGCCGATGAAACCAAGCAAGGCGAAAAGCACTAGGCCTCCAATGACGTAGGAGAGTCTGCCGCTACCAAGGTAGATCATGCAGAGGAAGAGGCCGTAGATGAGCAAAGCCAGACCGAGTTCGCGTACCACCAGGAACAGCAACAGTGCAATACCGAGCATAGTGAGGATGGGACCGAGTTGGCGGAGCGGTGGGAGACGCAAGCGGCGTAGGCTCGCCCCAGCAAGGATATCACGATTCTCGCTCAGGTAGGCGGCAAAGAAGATAACGATAAAAATTTTCAAGAGCTCTGAGGGCTGCAAGTTGAATGGACCAAAGTTCAACTGGTCATGCGTCGGGCTGTCCAGGTTTACACGTAAGGCATGGACGAGGGTGATGCCCACCAGGATGATTCCGAGTACTGCCCAGGTATATTTGTAGCGACTCAACCAGTTCATATTACGCAAGCCAAAAAGGGTGATAATGCAGACAAGCAGGCCAAGTAAAACCCATAGAAGTTGACGTGATCCTAAGTTTAGGTCGCCGACACTCGGTCCGAGGCGTGTTGCCATCAGCACGCCAATGCCGCTGAGCAGGCCCACGATTGGAAGCAGCACCTGGTCGGCTCTACGGAACAGGAAACTGAGGACGATGTTTGTACCCAGCAACACAGCGATCAGGCCGAGCATGGGTATGAGATCCTGGGTTGTTACCACATTCCTGAACGTGAATGATGCTGCCGGATCGTTTTTCAACTGTTTCACCAGCAGCAGTTGTGTCGCCTCCAAGAGAAGTATCATGAAGGGAATGAAGAGTAATCCCAGTTCTCTCCAACGGTAGCGGCGGAATATGCCAGGGGGTCGGGTGGGAAGACTTGCCATAAGATCTCCTCTACTGAGCCAGCTTGAAACGGATGAAGCCTACCTGAATAATGTCACCAGGCTTGGCGGGAAGGGCCTCACGTGCAGGTTGATTGTTGAGGTAGGTTCCATTGGTGCTTCCTGCATCCTGTACATACCACACGCCGTTGCGGTACGTCATGCGGGAATGTTCGGCAGAGATAAAACTATCGGGTAATTGGATCGTGTTGGTGGGACCACGACCGATGGTGGTTTGTGGCGCAAGGTCAAAAGGTGTCCCCGGAACCAGGCTGCTAGGACCACTATCGATTACGATCAGGTGACCGACGACGGGAGGACTTTTACTATCGGCATTCGCGCTGATTATGGAGGTTTTACGCAGGTCACGTGTAATTACGATCACCACCTGCATCAGGAAGAGGTAGAGTAGGACAATGAGCAATAAGCGTAGTATCAACAAAAAGACATCTAATGACATAATCCGATGCCCTTACCTTCTCTCAAAGTAGAAGTCATAGTTGCCGATGGTGAAATGGTCACCGCTGTGCAACGTGTACTGGCGCAGATGGGGTGTGCCGTTCACCGTGATGCCGTTGGTGCTACCGAGATCAAAGATGACGAACTGCCCATCCGACTGATATTTGATTTGAGCATGATAGCGCGAGACGCGCTTGTCTTCGACGATAATATCATTACTGAGTTGGCGACCAATATTGATGACAGGTTTTTCGATTTGGTAGACTTGTTGACCTGCTTGAGGCAGGCGAATAGTGAGCCTTGCCGATGGCATAGTCCTGCTGATCTGACTGCCGGACGGGTTAGGAGCAGATGGGGCGCCCGTAGGGGGCGGATTTATCGTGTCTATACCACTTGACGATGGGTTGCCGGGTGACTGCTGACGCCGTAGGAGCTCCAACTGTTCAGCGCTGATCGCCTGCGTTTCCATGACGCCCCCTACTGCGGCAGTATCAACACCCATATGCTGGCGGTCAGCCAGTTCGGCTATGATGTTTACCTCGCCAGGACGTAATTTGCTATCTGAGTGCAGGCGCAGTATTGGCACCGACCGCAGCGTGTAGTGCCGTTGACGTGCGACCGCGACCAGGTGGTCCTGTAACTCTTTGATCAAAATTGCCTGGCCTGGCGATAGGCGTTGGTGATCTTTGATGCTGAGGTAGATGTCATACAGATTGGGGGCCAGCCGTCGATCTATACTCTGGAGAAGATTGTCCTCCATGACACGTTCCAGCCTGCGGGCTAACTCAACTGGCTCTAGCTTTGACGGAAAGAGACGCGCAAAGGGAGTTTCCACGATGCGCTGCATCAACGATTCAAACTTTGAGAGTGGATTCTGGCGAACTTTCACGTTGCCCACCCCCTACTGCAAGATCTGGCGTGCATGTTGCACGTCAGCAGCGATTTGTGCCTTCAGGGCATCAATACCTGCGAAGCGTTGCTCACCGCGCAGCCTGGCGATGAAGTCTATCGTGAGACGTTGGTCGTAGAGGTCGATGTCTATATCGAACAAAACCGCCTCCACACGACGTTCCTGCCCATCAAAGGTTGGTCGTACACCGATGTTCACGACGCCGTTATAGACGTTATGGGTCTGATCGGGTGTAATCGATTGGGGTTCACCAGATATACTAGATTGGGAATCCTGTCTGGGGGACTGGTATCCCACATACACACGTACCGCGTAGACACCGTCGGCTGGCAGGAGCTTGTGGGCTTCGGGTGCAAGGTTAGCGGTGGGAAAGCCCAACAGTCGTCCGCGATGGTCGCCATGTACGACAACTCCGGATATGGTAACCGGATGCCCTAGCAGTTCGTTTGCCTTGCTCACTTGCCCTTCGCTGACCAGCGCGCGAATGTATGTACTATTGATGCGGGTTTGCTCCGCCTCTTGCAGAGGGATAATTCGTACCTGCATGTCATGTTCCTGGCCATAGCGCTGAAGGAAGGTTGTGTGACCCGTCCTGTCATGTCCAAAGCTGAAATTAGCTCCAACCACGATGCCTCGAATAATAAAATGCTCATATAAGCTATCCATGAATATCTGAGCACTCATAGCCTTGACTTCAGGCGTAAAGTTGATGACGATGTTGTCGGCGATGTGACCATAGCGTTTTGTCAGGGTTAATTTCTCTTCCAGTGTCGTCAAGCATTGCAGGTCGATATCCGGCCGCACGACGGCTAACGTGTGTGGCGAGAAGGTGACCAGCACCGGCTTACAGCCTAGTTCTTGTGCCATGACGCGCAATTCGTGCATCAGGTGCTGATGTCCTCTATGCACACCATCGAAATTCCCGATGGTAATGGCGATAGGCTCGGTTGTTGATAACGTTGTTTTATATTCCATTGTTATATACGTAATAGAAGTAACTTATGTTTTATGCCTGGATGATTCGCTGATCTTGCTATGGCTAATAGTACCACAGCTATCTCACGCTAGCAATAAGGCAGCAGAACCTTCTTTGGTTGCCACAAGCCTCGTTCTGCATCCCACTGTGCGATGGCGAGAAAACGACCGGCTGTATCGTAGATACGAGCGAGGCCGGTTGGTGTATGTCCGTGTTGGTCATCGTATTTGAAAGCGTTGCCGTGTAGCACACGTTCAACGGCGGCATCATCAAGCATGAGTGCGGGGTATTGCTGGAGCGCTAGATCTGCAGGGTGGAGATACTCCTGCACTGTCCCCGCCTCAATAGCTTGCTCAAGTTCTTCAAGCGTGATGCTCTCTGAGATTGAGAAAGGGCCGCTGCGCGTACGCACCAATGCGCCCAGATGTCCGCCACACCCAAGTTGCTCGCCAAGATCGTAGGCCAGGGAGCGTATATACGTACCTTTGCTACACTCGATGGCGAGGATCAGGCGAGGAGGAAGCCACTGCAAGATTTCCAGTTGATAGATGGTTATTGGACGCGGTTGCAAGGGGATTTCTTCGCCTGCACGCGCTAACTTGTAGGCGGGCCGACCTTGAATTTTGATGGCGGAGTACTGTGGCGGCGTCTGCATTTGCTGACCGATAAATTTTTGTAGCACCTCCTCGATACGGGCGCGATCAGGCCAATAAATCGGCGATGGGCGCGATAAATCGGCCCCTACGGGTGGCCCATTTATTTCGTTAAGGTTTAGTATCTCAGCCATGTCGGTGGTGCGCACGATGGTGCCTTCGCTGTCGTAGGTGTCAGTGACAACACCCAGGATGATCTCTGCCTGGTATGCCTTGCCACTTTCACTGAGATACTCGGCGACCCGCGTTCCCTGGCCGACGCAGATTGGTAGTACACCGCTTGCAGAAGGGTCGAGCGTTCCTGCGTGCCCGACCCGCTTCTGCTTGAGCAGCTTGCGTATCTTTGCTACTACATCGTGGGAGGTCATGCCTGCAGCTTTGTTGATGTTAAGGATGCCGTCCATTCAGTTCCTGCTCGAGTTCGGCTACCACCAGGGCAGTGGCTTCTGCGATGGGCATATGCAGCGTTGCTCCTGCGGCACGTTCGTGACCACCACCACCGAAACGCTGGCAGATCGCGGCGGCGTTGTAGGGTGCTGCACAACGGAGACTGAGCCGGGTCGTCTCTGGGTCGTCATAGCTTTTGAAGAAGGCAGCAACTTTTACTCCTTCGATATCGCGTAGCATACCGGCAAAATTGTCGTCCATCTCGGGATCAGCTCCTGTCGCTGCGAGCGTGGCATCGGTTGCCTGCGACCAGATCAGGCGTCCACCACAGGAGGTATGAGCATTAGCGATGACCATTGCCTGAAAGCGCATTAGCGCCAGTGGGCGTGTGCGATAGACTGGCCGCACGATGGTTTCAGGAATGGCCCCGGCTCGCAGCAGTGAGGCGGCCACCTCCATCGTGCGCGGCGTCGTGTTCGTGAACTGGAACGAACTGGTATCAGTGATGATGCCTGCGAGCAGGCAGACCGCAGCATCCCGGCTGAGCGGTAACCCCGCCTGTTGCTGGAAAAGTACCAGCAGTTCAGCGGTAGCTGCTGCTTCAGGGTCGATAATGTTCACGCGCCCACAACCGCTACTGCTGATGTGATGGTCGATGTTGAGGATACTGGCGCGATCCAGGAACGTACGATGCTGTTCGTAGAGGGGACCAAAACGTGACAACTCGCCAGCATCCAGGGCGATCACCAGATCAAAGTCTTCATCGCCTAACGTGTCCTGCAACATTTCTACTCCTGGCAGAAATGCGAGTGTGCGTGGCGCAGGGTCTGCACAAGCCGGGAAGCACACTTTCCCAAGTTGCATGAGAATGTGTGCTAAACCGAGCACAGAGCCAATACAATCGCCATCGGGATGTTCGTGAGCAATCAGTGCTATGCGTTGTGCCGGTTGGATCAATGCCATTGCCTGTTGAATCAATATAGGGTTAATGTGTTGATCGAGGGCTCTGTTGCCATTATTCATGATTATTGATGTTCTTCCTCACTCTTGCGAATCAGTTCAAGGATATGTGCTCCGTGCTCAATGGATGTATCGAGCTTGAAGGCAAGTTCGGGCATATAGCGCAAGGTGAGGCGGCTGGCGAGTTCATGGCGTAAAAAGCCTGCCGCGTGTTTCAACCCTTTCATTGTGGCTTCCTGCTCCTCGGGGTTTCCCATCACGCTCACGAAGACTTTGGCATGGCGCAGATCGCCGCTCACCTCCACGCGGGTGATGCTGGCGAACCCAACTCGTGGGTCTTTCAAGCGCATACGCAGCAAATCGCTGAGTTCTACTGCGATCAATTCGCCCAGTTTCTCTTGTCGGTGTAGATTTGGCATGTATAGGTTCCTCATTTGGAACAATACGCAATTCGGCGTCCACTGCTACGGTGAACGCCGAATCACGAAAGGTGTTTAGGCTCCTGGTTTCACGCGCTCTTGCGAGAACACCTCGATGATATCGCCGATCTCAAAATCGGTGAAATCTTCAAGCACAATGCCACATTCATAGCCTGTCGCGACTTCGCGCACATCGTCCTTACCCCGGCGCAGCGAAGCGATCTTGCCTTCATAAGCCTTCACATTTTTGCGCAAGATGCGTGCCTGTGAGGAACGCGTTATCTTGCCATCGGTGACGCGGCAACCAGCAATCACAGTAGTTTTGCCGACCTTGAAGGTCTGCATCACCTCGGCATGGCCTTCGATTACCTCACGGAAGGTTGGCTCCAACATGCCGGTGAGGGCGGCCTGGATGTCATCCGTCAGCTTATAAATGACATCGTAGTAGCGAATCTCGACCCCTTCTTTTTGTGCCAGGCGCTGGGCAGCTCCATCAGCCTTGACGCTGAAGCCAATGATCACGGCCTCGGATGCTGCTGCCAGGTGGACGTCGGTTTCGTTGATGTTGCCAATGCCTTCGTGGATCAGACGTACCTTGATGTTCTCTTCGCCAAGCTTCGACAATGCATTCTTTATAGCCTCGGCAGACCCCTGTACGTCGCATTTGAGTACTACATTTAGTTCTTTGGTCTTGCCTTCTTGCATCTGCATATAGAGCGTGTCGAGACTGACCTGGCCAAGTGGGATACTCTCGTTGCGACGCTGTTCAACGACCTTTAGGGCACGCTGTTTAGCAGTGCGTTCGTCGGGCACGACTTCTAGACGATCGCCAGCCTGAGGCACTTCAGGCAAGCCCAGAATACTGACCGGTGTGCTAGGTGGAGCTTTCTGAATGCGTTTACCACGGTCGTTGAACATGGCGCGTACCTTGCCGGACAATGCGCCAACGACGATGTTGTCGCCCATCTTGAGCGTACCTTGCTGGATAAGCACGGTCGCGGTTGGGCCGGTGTTCTTCTCCAGTTTTGCCTCGATGATGACCCCGGTCGCTGGACGGTTTGGGTTGGCCTTGATCTCCTGTACCTCCGCTACCAGCAGGATCATTTCCAGTAAATCATCAATACCTGTCCCCCTGCGTGCTGAAACGGGCACACAGATCACATCACCACCGTACTCTTCAATCACAATTCCAATTTCGGCGAGTTGTTGTTTGACATGATCGGGGTTTGCATTCGCCTTATCAATCTTGTTCAGTGCAATAATGATAGGCACCTTGGCGGCCTGGGCATGGTCAATTGCCTCGCGTGTCTGGGGCATTACCCCATCGTCAGCCGCAATCACGATAACCGCGATGTGTGTCACTTGTGCACCACGTGCACGCATGGCGGTAAATGCCTCGTGACCAGGGGTGTCCAGGAAGGTGATTTTCTTGCCATGGACCTCGACCTGGTAGGCACCGATATGCTGGGTGATGCCTCCTGCTTCACCGACAGCGACCTTCGTTTTACGAATGGTATCGAGCAATGAGGTTTTCCCATGATCAACGTGACCCATAATCGTGACAACCGGTGGGATAACGACCATGTCATCCTCGTTGCGGGTCGCCATCATGGCCTCGTTCGCCGATAGCCCTTTCTCTCGTTGTACGGCGGGTGCGACGGTAAGTGCGCTCGCCTGTGGCTCGAAGCCAAGTTCTTTGGCGACCACTGCCGCTTTTTCGTAATCGACGACCTGGTTAATACTGGCAAAGATGCCATTTTTGATGAGGTCGCGGATGATCTCGTTGGGGGTCGCATGCAGCAATGTGGCCAGGTCCTTCACCACAATCTGCGGCGGGATTGAAACAGGCCCTGTTGGTTTTTCTTTCACCGCTGCGGTGCGTCGCTCCTGTGGTCGCTGTGCTGGTGTCGCCGGGCGACTCGCACCCGCCGGGCGTGCAGTGCCAGGGCGTCCCTGTGTACCAGGACGCGCAGGAGCCGGGTGCCCTTGATACCCCTGTCCGGCAGGGCGCGCTGTCCCTGGCGATGCACTACTAGGCCGACTGCTGGGAGTGCCAGGGCGCTGCACTTGTGTACCGCCAGGTGAGGCAGAACGCTGAACAGGTGCGGTGCCAGAGTACCGTTGCGCAGGGGCCTGGAGGGGCGCCCCTTGCGGGTGTGCTGCCGGTCGTTGGGTAGACGTTGGACGTGCTGCAGGAGCCGAGGGCGGAGGCAAGCTCACGCCCCTACCAGTGCCTGTTGTGCTGCGGCTACGAGTTGTAGATGGTGCTTCGGCAGTAGATGCCGATGGACTGTCCGCGTTGCCTGTGCTACTCTGGCTGCGAGCAGCAGATGCCGCACTGGTACTGGATGTCGTACGACGCTGAACGGTTGGGCGCGCCGCTTGTTCCTGGCTGTTCTGTGTATCCGACTTTGAACGAGCGGTTGCTCGACTTCTAGTGGTGGTCGGTTTGACCTGCTCGTTGGCATCTGGAGATTCGAATGTATCTTTCATATAAATCCTTTCTGAATACCCTTCGCGTTCACGCAGGGGAAGGGAAGAAAGGCCCCGAAGGGGAGCCGTTTTATCTGTTGATGCGCCACAAGTGGCGGCGGAATCTCTCTTCACAGCCATAAAAAAGAACTGTTCCCTTCCCTACATTAGGGAAGGGAGACAGTCCCTCGTCGGTGCAGTGCCAGGCATGTTTCAGTCTGCGCTTTCTGGCATGATTGCTATGGTTAATAGATCATAGCTGGTGCTCCGCAAACATTCGCTCGCTACAACTGCCCTGTAGACGGGGGGCTGTGTCTCTATCAAAGGTAGAGATTAAGTAACTCATAAAAACTATCTGTATGAAATGCTGCCAATCCTCCTTAGAAGATTGGAAGGATTACTATGATGCTTCAGTATAGCCTACTGTATTTCTCTTTGCAACACTGTTGCATTAACGCGGGCTCCCACCATAAATCGGGGAGCTACGGGTCCACACCCAGCCCCGCACCATCCCAGCTCCTACGAAGGTGTTCACCCGGATGCATCTGCTGCTTCCTTACGTCTAGATCGTGCTTTCGGTCTGGGCTGGACTGGTTCATCCTTCGGTAGGGTTGTGACGAAGGCGTCCAGGCCGGCCCGGTCTTCCTCAGATAAGGTCAGTTCAAATTCTTGCTCAAGACGCTTCTTCTTCAAAGCGGTCTCCCAGCAGGAGAGTCGTGCGCAGAGATAAGCTCCGCGCCCGGATTTTTTGCCTGTGGCATCGATCATCACGTGCCCATCGGGTGTGCGCACGACACGCAGCAGTTCGCGCTTTGGCTTGGTTTCTCGACAGGAGACACAGGTGCGCAGCGGAACATGCTTTGGCCTTTTGGTCTGTTTCGTTCCAGTCTTGGCCATGCTACACCTCCTTACTCCTCATCGCCATTTGAATAGAAATTGCGCTTACCACTACCGCCTCCGCGATGCTGGTTTGTGCGTCGTGTTCCCCCGCCTCCGCCATCCCAGCGATCTCCGCGATCTCCACGACCATGAGAACGCTCCCCGCGTTCGCGGCGTCCTGAGTATGGTGCAGCCGCTTCATGTCCGTTATCTACGCGCTCTTCGTACACTTCACCTTCGGCAGGTTTGGTGACATCGACACGCCACCCTGTCAGCTTGGCGGCAAGCCGGGCATTTTGTCCGTCTTTACCAATAGCAAGGGAGAGCTGCCTCTCTAGTACAGTGACAACTGCAGTGTGGTCAGATTCGCGCAATTCCACGCGCAGCGGCTTCACAGGGCTGAGTGAATTAGCCACAAAAGTAGCGGGGTCGGCGCTCCACTGAATGATATCGATCTTCTCATCGTTGAGTTCATGCACGATGTTATTAATACGAGAACCTCGTACGCCAACGCAGGATCCAATCGGGTCCAGGCCTTCTTGTCGGGCAACCACTGCCACTTTTGAGCGGCTGCCAGGCTCTCGTGCGATCCCTTTGACCTCAACAGTGCCTTCGTAGATTTCAGGTACTTCTGACTCGAACAAGCGACGTACCAGGTCGCGATGGGTACGTGAGACCATAATTTGCAGATTACGACCCTGGATGCGGCGCACATCATAGACATAGACCCGTAAACGCTGACCCACGCGGTATCGTTCGGAAGGCACTTCTTCCCCGGAAGGCATCACGCCTTCTGCCTTGTCAAATTCGAGGAGCCAACCCCGGCTGGGGTCTTTACGTGTGAGCGTACCCAGGCGAATCTCCCCGATCCAGTCTTTGAGTTGCTCATACAGGTGCTCGTGCTCAGCCTCACGGATACGTTGCAAGATGACTTGTTTGGCCGTCTGTGCAGGAATACGTGCGAAGATGAACGATGAATCGACGTCGATAGATTGCCCAAGAGCTGCTCTTGGAACAAGACGTTGAGCTTCTGCCAGAGAAATTTCCTCGTTGGGGTCGCTGACTTGTGCCACCACTCGTTTCACAGCCCACACACGCACCTCGCCGTTCTTATCTACCTCGATGCGAACGTTTTCGCCACCGCCAAAGCTCTTACGGTAGGCGGATAGCAGGGCGGTGGCAACCGTCTCCATGACTACTTCGCGGGGTAATCCCTTTTCGGCAATCAACTGCGCAATAGCAGCTTGAAATTCGCTTCTCATGTGCCATGCTCCTCCCGCTGGGCGTCCAATACGATACGATCGACACGTACGTCATTTTTTCGAGTGCAAAGAAAAATGTCCCTGGCAAGAAGAAAAGTGGGGGGCACCCACTTTTCTCAAAGGTTTCCTCTATTCTGCTCGTATTATATCACGTAGTTTGCTATTTGGCTAGGGGGAGTGGAAACTTTGAGCCAAAGCCTCTTATCTGGAGCTTCCGTGAAGTATGATATACTTTTGCTAAAGAATGATTCCTTAGACAGACCGGCATGGGTAAAGGAGAGACCACATGGCAATCAGCCGCCTCAGCGAAGATGAACAGGCGCTCATAGAAGCGATTCGAGAACTTGCCCTGGAACGGGTAGCGCCCCGTGCAGCGGAGATCGATCATACTGGAGAGTTTCCCTGGGATATGAAGGAACTGCTGGCGCAGCAAGACATCCTGGCAATGCCCTTCCCCACCGAATATGGGGGTATTGGCGCGAGCGAACTGGCTATTGTGATGGCGATTGAAGAACTATCGCGCCACTGTGCCACCACTGCCTTGCTGCTGGCCGTGCAGCAACTTGGGTCGACCCCCATTTTGCTGGCGGGCAATGAACAGCAGAAGCGTAAGTATTTACCCAGGCTGGCCAGTGGTGAGTGGATGGCTGCCTATGGCCTGACCGAGGCAGGCTCCGGCTCAGATGCGGCTGCGATGAGGACCATGGCTGTGCACAAAGGCGATAAGTACATCCTCAACGGCTCGAAACGGTTCATCACCAACGGTGGCCTGGCACAAGTCAACTCCATTTTTGCCATCACCGATCCAAGGATAGGGACTCGTGGCATCAGCGTCTTTATCGTAGAGAAGAGTTTTCCTGGCTTCTCCGTTGGACGCATCGAAGATAAAATGGGCATCAAGGGGTCGCAGACCGCTGAACTGATCTTCACCGACTGTGAGGTGCCGGTAGAAAACCTCCTGGGGCGCGAAGGGGACGGGTTTAAGATTGCCATGATGACGCTGGATCGCACCCGTCCTGGCATCGGTGCGCAAGCGTTGGGTATCGCCCAGGGTGCGCTTGACCTGGCTGTGTCATACAGTAAACAGCGTGTCCAATTCAACAGGCCGATAGCAGACAATCAGGGTATCCAGTTCATGCTGGCAGATATGGCCGTGAATGTAGAAGCTGCACGTTTGCTGGTCTACAATGTAGCAGAGATGATCGATCGTGGCGAGAAAGACTTTAGCATGTACTCTTCGATGGCGAAGTTGTTTGCATCGGATGCTGCCATGGTAGTCACCAATGATGCTATCCAGGTTCTGGGTGGCTACGGGTATATGAAAGAGTATCCTGCCGAGCGCATGATGCGTGACGCCAAGATTACGCAGATCTATGAAGGCACGAATCAGATCCAGCGCGTGGTTATCGCACGCGAATTGCTGAAATAGATCAAGCAAATTCCTTTCATCTGCACAAATCATACGATTATGAACATGTTGGTACTTTAGGGTGAGGAAGTAACCATAAATTAGAAAAACTCGCAACTGTACCATATTATTATTACGTACATATCCATGCCGGATACCAACTAGGAGTCACCCACGATAAATCGGGGTGCTACAGAAGGAGGTTTCAAAAGTTGCCGAAAAGGCACTCGAATGGAGTGAAACGTGTTCAAGAAGAACACATACACGCATCCGTAACTCTCATCAGGAGAGTACACAGGAGGTAGCGTACCCTGTGTGGATGGCGACGGCCCGACGTTCGCTGGGATGACAAATGCTCGAAAATCGACGAGGCGGGAGTACCTCTTGATCCAGAAGTGCTTGCCCTTCCAAGAGGATGCTGAAAATGCAATCAGGCAAGGATGAGACTGGACTGGAACCATCCAGGTCTCTTGCCCGGCTAGGGCCATACACAACGAAAGTTGTGCGATGTACCGTAAAGTCATCTAGGTCGTAGCACTACTGAGGTGCATCTAGAGCGGCAATACGGAAATCAACACGTTTGACCACGTTTTGAAAGGCAGGAATATATTAATGGATAAATTAATGCACCCGATTGGCATGTGGTGTAAGCGTGGTGCATGGGTCATTGCCGCAGTCGGTTTGATCGGCGTCGTAGTCGAAGTCTACTTATTTGTACGTGCTAGCGGCGGTGCATCCTGGTCTGCTATACTGGTACAGTTGCTTCCCCTTGTGCTCTCTATCGTCCCAACTTTCATTTTCTACTCCCTTATCCTCTACGCTGTCGGAGTGACCGTCAATCGCTTTATTGCGTATACGGCGGGCAACGGCACGAATGCAAAAGTAGGTGACGTGAAATTGGACGAAGTCGAGGAAACGGTGATTAAACCTACAATGGTGGACGCGCAGGATATTGGCGATATGACGCAAGACAAAGTCGAGGATGTCACACCCCAATCGCCCACGGTGGAAGCTGCCGAAGAGGAAAGCGAGGTGACGCAAGACAAAGTCGAGGATGTCACACCCCAATCGCCTACGGTGGAAGCTGCCGAAGAGGAAAGCGAGGTGACGCTGACCAATGAGGAAGCTAGTCCAATCAAACCCACAATCGTAGAATCGAACGGGAAGAATAGCGACATGAAACTGGCAAGGAGGAGGCAGAGAAAGTAACATATGAGCAGGTCCGCTCATAGCGGATAACCGGGGTCTGTAAATTATCCTGGGTTGTGGAATAGCCTGGTTTGTGAATTATCCTGGTACCCGCAAGGGGCACCACTACATTTTTAGGCGTTTCGAGTGTGAAGTGTAGTGGTGCCCCTTGCGGGTACCAGGCGCAACTACAATTTCCGCGACAAAATCACTCCCGTATTCAACCCAACTGTGTGCAGGCCACCAAAGAAGCGGGCATGTTCAATTTTCATGCAGCGATTCTGCACCACCGTCAGCCCATGCTCTTGCGCCCTGTGGGCTGCCTCATCGTTGCGAATGCCCAACTGCAGCCATAACACCTGTGCGCCAATAGCAATGGCCTCCTCCGCGATGGGAAGCACATCCTCAGGGCGGCGGAAGACATCGACGACTTCAATCTCTTCTCCCGCAGCTTTTGCCTCGCTAAGCGTGGCATAGACACGTTTGCCCAGGATCGTCTGCCCGGCATAACGCGGATTGACGGGGATGATGTCGTAGCCTTCTGCCTGCAAATAGATTGCGACAAAGTGACTTGGGCGGTACTGGTCAGCCGAGATGCCGACGATGGCGACATGTCGATAGCGCTGCAGGATTTGCAGGCGGTCGTACATATCAGGTGAGATATTATTCATATAGCCGTAACCTACACTTTCTCGTGACTTGCCAGATCAAAACTGCACTGGACCTCATCAACTATCATACTGGCGATTACTAGGGTGGTTAGAAGATGGCTTAGCAGGATTATTGCTCATAGACTGGCTTTCTTTAGTGCCTGATCCAGGTCCCACAGGATATCCTCTATATTCTCGAGACCTACCGAAAGACGAATGAGGTCGGGGGTGACACCTCCTGCTAACTGGTCCTCTTCCGAGAGCTGTTGATGTGTCGTGCTGGCGGGATGAATAATCAGGCTGCGAGCATCACCGACATTGGCAAGATGCGAGAAGAGGCGCACATGGTTAATGACGGACTTCCCGGCTTCATAACCACCTTTGACGCCGAAGGTGAAGATGGAGCCAGCGCCACGGGGTAGGTAACGTTGAGCTAACTCGTATGAAGGATCATCAGGCAAGCCGGGGTAATGCACCCAACTGACGGCGGGATGCTCCTGTAGGAACTGTGCGACCTGGAGCGCATTCTGGCAGTGTCGTTCCATGCGCAGCGAGAGGGTCTCCAAGCCCTGTAATAGCAGAAACGAGTTGAAGGGGCTTATACAGCCTCCTGTGTCACGGACGGTCTCCACGCGAGCCTTCATCACGAACCCAAAATCCCCAAAAGTTTCGTAAAATCTTACACCATGATAGCCCGGCGAAGGATCCACGATATGGTGGAAGTTGCCATTATCCCAGGGGAACTTGCCCGACTCAACCAGTACACCTGCGATGGAGGTGCCGTGGCCGCCGATGAATTTGGTGGCAGAATGCACGATGATATCGGCTCCATACTCAAATGGGCGGCACAGGTAGGGGGTAGCGAAGGTATTGTCAATGATCAGCGGGACGCCCGCCTCGTGGGCGATGTCTGCGACGGCGCGTATGTCGAGCACATCCCCGCGTGGGTTGCCGATGGTTTCACCGTAGAGGGCGCGTGTGCGTTGCGTCAGGGCGCGACGATAGTTTGCGGGGTTGGTGCTATCCACGAAGATGGTATTGATGCCCCAGGTACGCAGAGTGAGGTCGAATTGGGTGTGTGTACCGCCATAGAGGCTGCTGGAAGAGATGATCTCATCGCCAGGACGCAACAAGGTCATCATCGTAGCCATCTGCGCTGCCATGCCGGATGCCGTTGCCAGTGCGCCTGTGCCGCCTTCCAGGGCGGCGATGCGCTCCTCAAAGACGGCGGTTGTGGGATTCATGATGCGTGTATAGATATTGCCGAAGCGTTGCAAGGCAAAAAGATGAGCGGCATGGTCGGTATCATCGAAGATGTAGGAGGTGGTCTGGTAGATGGGGACCGCTCGTGCGCCGGTAGCGGGATCGGGCCGCTGACCTGCATGTACTGACAGCGTGTCAAACCCAAAGACGTGATCGCTATCGATTTCTGGCATTATTGTTGCTCCTCTGCTAGGTTACCTATCCTCACAATATCCTAGCACATGGACTCCTGATATGAAAGTCAGGACAACACAGTCACCCTTGCCCCTGGCATGGAAAATGTGCAAAGATAGGGGAAGGGAAATTGTCAGGAAAGGAGACCGTAAACATGGCTGATGAAAATATAAGTTGTGCCGATATCCAGGCAAACATTGACGATGATCTGCTCCGGATTCAGACGCTAAAGAGTCAGAAGGCTCGCACAAGAAATAGTGCGCAGGTTGCTCTCATCCAGCAGGAGATAGAACAGTTAGTGCAAGAGATTGCTACCCTTGAGCAGCAGAAACAAGACCTTGGCTGTTAGTGAGCGTTACTGGTCGATGCCGGATTCGACTCGCTGTTCATGCAATGTCTTTGCATCAAAGGGATTCTGTCCTGCTTGCAGTTTCTGCAACCACCCGTTTCGTTCATCGACAAGATGCTTATATTTTGCCTGCGTGCTTGCACTCACTCCTGGTGCGTTCAGATATTGATCTGTGACCCATTGCACAAAGAATTTAAAATCGGCGATGGCTCCTCGCCTGTCGCCTGTTAAGCCCCGTGCCACTCCGCGGCTATCATAGTATTGACCGTTAAACGGGTTCAGAGAGACGGCTCGTTCACACGCTGACAGGACCACACTTGCAAACTGATCTGTGCTTCCCCAAAAGCAAACGTGGTTATTGAGAACATCATCGTCGAGTTGCACAGCCACTTGTGTTGCTTGTTGATAGGCTGCTTGCGCGTCTTCCGTATGGCCTGCCAGTAGATTAGCATGTGCTTGTGAAAGCTGATCCTGAATTTCTGAGCTATCAACGGAGAAATTGGCGCACACTTTCTGGTATGGCTCGTCTCCCACAAACTGCTGCCATTCACCCAACGTGAAGTTGCGATTCACAATTGTGCATGCAGCAGTTTGCCACGATACCAGATTGATGCCCAACAAGGTGACGGCGTAGTTTGCTGAGCCGGTGTCGGAGATAATGAGGACCTGCTGGCCATCAGGACTGAACGCGACCCCTCTGACATACGCATTTGGATTCGGGGAATTATTCACAGGTATACGGAATGCCTGGGCGATGCGTTCGGGTCTCGGTAGCGCCACGTTCCAGACAATCGCGAACTCGTAGCCACCGGCAGCCAGCATCTTTCCATCTGGACTAAACGTCAGTCCGTTTTGATGCTCCACTCCCGTATCTGTGACCGGGTCAGTGTTCACGAGAGGCTGGTTGAGCAGAGGTTTCATCATGCTCACATCCCAGAGCATGATCTGGCTCTTGTTGTCAATGGAAGCTAACGTACGTCCATCAGGACTGAACGCCACGCTTTGAATAGTGGCCTGGTGTCCCGAAAGCCCCTGGCCAATCTGCTTGCCTGTGGCAACATCCCAAAAGATCACCGCATTGGCAAAGCCAGATGCGAGCATCTTGTCATCTGGACTAAAAGCTATCGCGGAGCCTGTTCGACTGTTGAGAAAAGGGTGCATCAGCCGATGCAGAACGTGCCCAGTGGCAACATCCCAGAGCAGAATGGAGCCAGTATCGTAGCTTGCTGCCAGGGTGTGGCTATCTGAACTGAAGATGACCTCTCGCAAATGCTGTTCACCGCGAAAATGTGTGAGGGGGTGCTTCGTTGCGGCATCCCATAAGAAAATCATGCCGTCAAATCTACCAGCAGCCAGGATGCGCTTATCCTGGCTGAAGGCAAGGCTTTCAATCGTGAGCGGGTTACCATCAAGCGTTGTGTTTCCTGGGTTGAGCGGGTCCTGTGTTGCATCCAGAGTATCAAGCACGTTGTCAGTGGCTGCATCCTGGAGCATGATTTTGCCCTGGTCATCGCCTGTCACGATAAGCTTGCCATCGGGACTAAAGATGGCACTCCTCTCACGGATTTGGTATTTGAGCGTTTGCTCGATGGAGCCTTTTGTTGTCATATTCCAGAGGAGAATCGCGCCGTTGTGATCACTCGATGCAAGTGTCTTGCCGTCTGGGCTAAAGGCAAGACTGGTGATACCATTGCCATGACCAAGCAGTGGCGCATCTGCTGTAAACCCTGTGGTGGTATCCCAGAGCTGCACTGAATTGTTTGTGCTGCCTGATGAGGCCAGGATCATGCCGTCTGGGCTGAACGCAAGATTCTTTACTTCTTCCTTTGTAGTCAGTGGGGATGCCGGGAGAGGCGAGGGGGCTTTCAAAAGTCCCGATGCTACATCCCACAAGCAGATGGATGTGTTCATATCGCTTGCTGCCAGTGTCTTACCATCGGGGCTCAGGGCAAAAGTTCCGATGGTTCCCTTGCAGTCGGCGAAGTGAGGCGAAAGTGCTTTGCCAGAGGCGACATCCCAGAGTTGGAGACTGCTATGCCCACTGTCTGATCCCAATCCTTCTGAACTTGCCAGGAGCGTTTTTCCATCTGGACTGAAGGTGAGGTGGGTGAAGAGAGAAGTCCCATTGACGAGCTGCTGGCTGCTCGGTGGTGCTGTAGCTCCCCGATTTATCGTGGGAGCCAGATTCCACAGCAGGATGCGACCATGTGTACAGTTACTGGATGCGTCGTACGCACTGCAGCGGCCTGATACGAGTAGGTTCCCATCCGGGCTGAAGGCGATGGGCGTAATGTTGGCGAGCAAGGGATCGGAACTCTGGTTCGCTGGCTCCAGTTGGACAATTTTTGCCCCTGTGCTGGCTTCCCACAGCCACAAGCCTTGATCGCTCGCACCAGCTACCATCTGTCCGTTTGGACTGAGTGCCAGATTTGATAGAGGACTGGTGATGCCACGAAACTCGAGATGGACGGTATGCCCTTTCCAGGTCTTCATATTCCAAAAGGTGACCTCGCCACCACTGCCAAAAACTTCCTCACTGCTTCCGAGAGAGACGAGCGTCTGACTATCGGGACGAAACACGAGCTGGTTCACCGCCGAAAGTGCTCGTAGGATGCTGAGAAGACGTGGGCTATATTGAAGCGCGTTGAGGAGACTATCACGTGCATCAAACGTATTAGACAGCTGATTGGCTTTGACGCTTAACAGCAAAGCTTTATCAACCTGGTTCTTCGTCAGAGCGTAGTTCGCTTGTGCTGCGAATGCACGCGAGGAGGCGATCTGCGCTTGTAAGGTAGCCTGTTTCTGCGCAGCTTGAGCAGAGAAGTAATTTACACCAGCCACCGAGGCGAGCACGATTACCACGATGGAGAAGATGGAGAGTGCGCTAACAAGCAGGCGCAAGCGCGAAACCGCCCGGCGTTGCAAGTTCAATTCGCGTACCTGGCGGCTGAGTTCCGTTGCCTCCTGTTGCTGGTGCTCTGCGAGACTGGCCTGGATAAAGGCCACTTCGTTTGTGCTCGGTACGTTGCGCTCTGCCCATGCTTGCGCCTCGATGAGTTGTGTGCCCCGGTAGAGTCGATCAGTTGGGTTGCCACGGCGTATCCACTCGGCTGTATCTGTGCTAACGGCCTGCTGGAGAGTGATGTCTTCACGCGCTTCGCGCAGCCACTCTGCAAGGCGTGTCCATTCACGAATGAGGGCTTCATGGCTTACTTCAATGGTAGTGATCCCGGCAATTTCGTTGGTAGTTAGCAAGCGAGCCGCAATGAAGGTGTTGGCAACCTCCTGGATTATGCTTGTCTGTTGGGGATTGGGCAACATAAGTTCTGAGAGGGCTGCACGGCGGCGTGTGGTGTCTTGTTCGGTCATGCCAGGATCGATCAAACGCAAGAATAAAGCCCGTGCCAGTTTGCGGTGCTCGTCTGAAGGCAAAGATGCATAGGTGGACTCGGCATGCTTTGCCAATGCGCCCTTCACCCCGCCAATCTCCTGGTAGGCCTGCTGCGTCAACCAGTGGCCGTCGCGCCGTTGGTATAACTGGTCCAGCGTGAATTGTAGCAGTGGCAACGCCCCGGCCTGTTCCTGTGTCTCAAACAGCAGGTCACCAACGAGATTCCCCTCGAAGGTTAGCTGGACATCCGGCAGTGCTGCTGGCTGCTCAATAACTGATCGCAGGTCGGCTAGCTCCATTGGCAGAACGACGCGGTGACGATTCTGGATCAGCCGTCCCAGAGCAGGGTAAGATAAGGGTCGATCATAGAAGTCGGCCCGCAGGGTCAGAATAACGATAACTGGGCTATGTAGCTCTGTTACTGCCGTGACCAGCAGGTTGATGAAGTGGCGCCGTTCCTCTTCACTCGTAGTCTGGGTGAACAATTCTTCAAACTGGTCCACCATGAGCACGCAGGGCACACGGGGCACAACTTTAAATCCTGCTCCTGTTCCCGACGACAATTGGGTTGTTAACAGGTACAGGCCGCGGCCTGCTTCGTCTTCCAGGTCCTCGCGCAGGGCCTTCAAACTCTTGTTGGGTAAGAGAGGCGAGAGCGTAAGCAGCAAAGATTCGAGAGGACGTTTCCCCGGTACCATTGGCGGAAGATACACCCAGCCAGCGCTTCCAGGGATGGCTCCCTTCTGCAATCGGGGGAGCAAACCGGCCATCACTACACTCGATTTACCTGACCCGCTTGGCCCAAGTACTGCCAGCAATCGTGGCCGTCCCGACGCGAGCATGCTCTTCAGGCTTTCCGTTAGTTCCTGGATCAGTCCGTCCCGTCCGAAGAAGTCAGGGGCATCGTCTGATCTGAATGCACGCAGCCCTTTGTAGGGGTTGCGCGGTTCGACTTGCATCTCCGAAGGTGCGGGGGATGGCGGTAGGGAAGCTGTGGTTTCTTCCGCGATAGAGGCCAGAGAGCTGGAAGCTATAATCTCATCGAGTGCATGCCCATAGCGTGTCTCGCGTGCGTCAATCAGGTCAATCGAAGTCGTTCTGCCCCATTCTGAAGGCAAGACTGCTGAAATATCATCGCCCTCTGCCCAAACAAACACCAACCGCCGCTCGTACATACTGGCGATGCGCAGGTGGTCTTTGACTATCTGTGAGAGGGGAGTATAGGGTGAGAGCACGACTAATGCCAAACGCGCAGCGCGAATCCCCTGTCTGGTCGTCTCTTCCGTAGGGACCCGATTTATTGCGTCCTCCCGATTTATCGTGGGGAATTCCTTGAGTGTGCTGTCTGATTGGCTATTCCAGATAAGCATCCCACGCTTCTCCAGGTCAGCTTTCAGCTTTGTAACGATGGCCTCGTCAGCAGAAGAAGCGGAAAGGAAAATCCGACTCGCCGTCTGATCGGGATGTGTGCTCACCTGGGAAGGAGTTCTCTCCTTGAGTGCAGCGGTGACCTGGGCATCGTCTTCGAGATCAAGGCCGCTTACCTGAGCGGCACGTTCTAATGCGCGTGCAAACGCTTGCACGCTGGCGTAGCGCTGCTGCGGCTCCTTTGCCAATGCTCTCAGGACCACCTCTTCCACTTCGGCAGGCAGTTCAGGGAATCGCTCGCGCAAGGGTGTGGGGGCGGCCGACAGCTGTTGTTCGATAATCTCCCAATGGCTTCCCTCGAAGGGACGTCTTCCGCAGAGCCATTCGTAGACCACGATGGCCAGAGAATACTGGTCGCTGGCAAACGTGGGTTTTCCATGCAGTTGCTCAGGAGCGGTATAGGGTATGGTGCCGGTCATCTTGGTTCCCTGAGCCGTTAGCAATTCAGGTGACGAGGTGAGCACCGCTATACCAAAATCACTGAGTAGGATTTGCTGGTCGGGGCCAAGTAGCATATTCTCCGGCTTCACATCACGATGGATGAGGTTATTGTTATGGGCATATTGCAGGGCTGCGGCTACCTGCTTGACGTAGGTGACAGTCGTTGTGAGCGACAGAAACGAACCTCGCGGGTGCTGCTTGCGCAGTGTGCCTCCTGGGGCATAGTCCATTACTAGCACCGGTGTGCCCCGGTCCACGGCGAATTCGAGGACACGCACAATGTTTGGGTGTCTCAGGCGAACCAGGGTTTGTGCCTCGGAGATGAACTTATCGATATCTTTGCCTTTGAGGGCAGTACGCAGGACTTTGAGGGCCGCGTAGCTTTTGAGGTAGCGATGCTCGCCCAGATAGACATCTGCAAACCCGCCAGCTCCCAGCAGACGGACGAGGCGGTAGTTTCCCAGTTGTTGTCCAGTGCGATCAGCCATTCCCTTGCTCTCCCAGGCCTTCGTTTGCCTATACTGATAGGTATTTTTCATCAGGCCCCGAGGTTGTCTCATCTACTATATCATATCTGAGCATTTGAGCGTACGCAATGCATACATTTTAGCTGATAAACGGACGCTGATGGGAATTTTTGATGAAGCAAAGTTGCCGTAATCACCTCTAGATCATATTTATGCTGATGAGGAGTAGCGGGTCATGTCAGTGTAACGCTCCAGATGCCGTAATCACCAGAAGCCCAGCTACACAGACTTTCTTGAATACCACTACAGCTATAGTAATCTCCGCTCAGACTGGTCGCTGATTGCACCACTCCTTCGAAAAAGAGGATGGCGTTCCCGGCGGAATCTGTCACAGTAAACTGCACATGTCCGGCAGCATCGATAGCACCGCTAAAAGGGCCACTTCCCCGCAGTTCAGGACCTACTATGAGATAGCCATCGATCTCTCCTTGGCTTTGGCGTACCCTGGTCAGGGATAGGCTTGTGCTTACATTCGATGTGAGATCGTACATCGTGCCCTTATATGTGCCTTTCTGCGGTTGGAGCGATGGAGTCTGACCCGTAGGGGCGAGCAGGGGGTGGGGTGGATGGGTGGGCTCTTGTGGTCGTCCGCTTGCTGTTGGGGTAACAGGATGAGAATGAGAATGAGGATGGCTTGCTGCATCAGACAAGACACCTAAACCTATGGCTATGCCTAGGCCGATAAGTAATACAAGTGGTATGAGAAATCTGATGTAGTCCCCCGATTTATCGAGGGGAATTCTTAAGGAGATGGCAAGTTGTTTACCGTGTGTGTGAAATGTAGTGGCAGGGGGTAGAGTGGGGCGGTGGATGGGCCCTTGCGGCTGCCAGGCCCCCTCTGCCCGTTCTTGCTCGGGGCCTGTCGAAGGACCAGATGGGGCTGACAACGTGCTATCAGACGCGGATGCAGGCGGTTCCAGTGGCACCGGATTTAGTGTTACTTTCACGTGGGGGCGGTAGGGACGTGACCTTGCGTCCGTCCGTGCCTCCGCCTTGGGTGGATTGGATGAGGCTACTGTCGTGCTACCAGAGATACGTGCAGGCTGCACAATTGGCGCGGGATTCAGCACGGCTTCCCAGAGTACCTCCCAGAACTGCTCAACCGATGAGAAACGGTGAGCGGCTTCTAAGGCCATTGCTTGATGAATGGCCTCAGCTACAAGCCCGGGGACAGTGGAGAGCACCTCATGTACAGGCTGTAAAGGATCAATCTCTCCGCTAGCAACATATTTATGACGTGAGAGGCCATCGGGAGGCACAATGCTTGTCAACAGGGTATAAAATGTCGCTCCCAATCCATATACATCTGTCTTCGTGTCGAGGACCCCACCGTGCTGTTCTGGGGCTCTATAGCCAGCGTAGGGGCGTGAGCTTGCGTCCGTCCGCGCCTCTGCCCTGACATGAACAGCCGTCTCGGTTAAACCTGGATCATATTCCTGAACTATGCCAGGATCAACGAGTATGGCTCTGTCCCCTACCTTTGGCACAATGATGTTAGTTGGTTGAATAGCGCCATGAATAATAGCAGGGCGTTGACGATGCAGATTGCTTACTGCATCGATGACAGGAGCCATGAGTGTCATAGTCTCAGACCACGAAAACCTCTGCTCTGGCTGCTGTAGTCGAAGTGTATCCAGGTTTTCCACATTTATCCCCCGGTTATTTCCTTGCCATGAGTATACTGAAAATAGCTTTCTGTATTAAGGATAATCGGCTTAACAAACCCAAGAAGGATAGGTTGTATGATCGATACGCATCTGCATATTTTACCTGGCATTGATGATGGGCCAGAGACTATAGAGGAGTCTCTTGTATTGGCCCGGGCGCTTATACAGGAAGGCATTCACTCCGCTATTGCTACCCCGCACTACAACGATGAATATCCGCACCGCTCAGTAGCAGAGCTTCGTGAACGGGTCAAGATTCTGCAACAGGAGCTTGATCGCTACAACATTCCGCTGCGCCTCTTTGCCGGTCACGAGGCACTTATCCAACCGGGCTTAGTCGAAGCTATCCAAGCTGGGCACCTTGCAACGCTGAATGGCAGTCGCTATCTTCTGTTAGAATTGTGGAACAATTCCTGGCTTCCAGAAACAGAACGGGTAATTTTTGAACTGAGAGCAGCGGGTATTGTGCCAATTATTGCTCATCCGGAACGCTACCATGCAATTCAGCAGAACCCCGATCGACTAACGGCTCTACTCCGACAGGGAGCTCTAGCTCAATTGATGGCAGGTAGCTTGACCGGTATACAAGGAAACATAACTCGCCGCACTGCTGAAACTTTACTGAAGAAAAGGCTGATCCACTGCATAGCCTCTGATGCTCATGGTTTACAAAAACGACCACCTGGTGTTGTCCAAAGCCTGCAGTATGCTCGACGTTTGCTTGGCCATGCGTCTGTCCATCAGATGATTGAGGCGTGCCCGGCCGCCATTCTCAACAACCGAGATGCCGCAATGTAGGGGCGCGGGTTCCCCTCTCAGGGGTAGGTTTTGCGGAAGGAGGTCATCGTGTCCGTAGGGACGGAGCAAGGTTGGGTGGGGAGGATACCTGTTCCCCAGACAGGGTGCCCTTGTGGAACGACACTTGTCTCCGTTGGGACACTTGTCTCCATTGTCTCCGTTGGGACACTTGTCTCCGTTGTCTCCGTGCTCAAAAAACCTACCCGTGTAAACGTGGGTTCCCCCCTGGCTTGCCCCCGCCCTGGTAGCTCGTAGCAGGCATCACCTGGTTGCTTTAATACCTATTACGCGCTTGACCGTTTCAAAGACAGCATACGTTTGAAAATGCCTGGCAGCCGCAGCCTTGAAGCTTGCATCCAGCGTCTCATCATACAGGCCATATGAACTCCAGTACATGTAGAGAGCCTCGGCTGAATCAAACCTCAACGGGTTTAGAAGGGTAAATGTCTCTACCTGTGCAAACAACTGCTGTGCCAATGGTTTGCCCACCTCCTCCATGAACACATCCCATCCGCTGCCAACCGGTGGTTGTTCTCCCCGCAAAGCATAATGAAACCGCTTTAGTTCAGCATTATTGTCTCGAGCAGGACCACAGAAGAACAGCATGCCAGCAAGTTTCAGACTCCTATACACCACCTCAAGCACGGTTCGTGGAGACTGCGCATAATAGAGCGCGTAAGCACTCAACACTCGATCAAAGCGCTGTTCCGGGAGGTATTTACCAAGATCATCCATCCCTGTACACAATAGATCAATGCGCTTTTCAACTCCTAACTCTTTGCTACTCTGGGACACCGCCTCCAGTGCCTCTTGCGAGATATCTACCGCCAGCACACGCCCGGTTTCGCCAACTCTGTGTGCCAGAGGCAGCGTCTGCTTGCCGGTACCGCAGCCAAGATCCAGGATCGAGAATCCCTCTGCTACCTGCATGTGCTCCAAAATCCATTCATTTAAATCACGTGACCCATATTGCTCATGGGCTTGAATGCGGTGCTTGAGGGCACCAACATTATACTGCATCATTCTCTCCTTCCAGTGGCGTCGTGTCGCCTGTTTATGAAACCTCCTATGTCGCGGACCAGTGTCGTCTTTGCCAGGTTGGCATCAAACATCTCGCTATAATGACGCGATCGTCCTCCGTGTGTCTCAGTGTTGAAGAACTCTTGCAGACGATCTTCCCGCGATATATGCTGATCTCCCCACCAGATGGGGTGGATCAGCAATTGCAATAACGGCTTCTCAGGCTTCAACAGTTTGGGCAAGGGCTCGCCTTCTCGCCAGCATCCTTTTGAATCCGAGAGGTACCACCTCATCAGTTCGTGAGCATAGGCATTTACCCTGCCGCATATCATCAACGGTCCATGCAGAAACTGCGGCATCGGACGATGAAACGAAATCGACCGGATTGGCTGTGCGATAGCCTGCTCCAAGCGTTTGCAAGCCGCCTCTATTTGCTGTTCAACACTGCTGATTCCGCAATTGTTCTTACGTTCCTCTTCACTGACATCAAAATGCAATGCTACTTCGTGACCCATGCTGATAAGTTGCCGAAAAATAGCTTGTGCAGTTCCATCCTCCAGCCAATAAAAAGGCGAGTTTGGAATCACCATATAGGTGGCGTGTATACCAAACTCTCGCTCGATCTTGGCCATTTCTAGCGCCTTTTCGAGGGAAACATCGACATCATGGCGCAAAAGAAGCTGTGGGCGTCCGTTTGCGGGCTGCATTTCAGGAACTTCAGCCAGCAGGTGGCTTTCAAAGTTCAACTGTATGGCTTGCAAGATACGCCTGAAATACCCATAACTGAAATCGGCTGACCAGCCTACACTCATAAGCAATAGATACCCCTTTCTTGGTCTCTCTGCTTCCAGTGTAGTCTGGGTCAAAAGCAGAACAATATAGCAGGGTTATAAAATTCTTAGGGCGTTGTGTACGGGCGTGATTAATCACGCCCCTACGGCGGCTCGCCTCCGTTCCTTGCTCATTGGACATGCTGCCATTGAGCGTCGCGAGCCTCCTGAATGTCTTCGACTAAACCGGCTTTGATGAGCGCTTCATGGCCAGCAAAGAGAGATAGCGGAATTTCCTGGACTGGGCAGAGCTTGCCGACAGTTCGTAGCAGAAAACTACAGTTGGACAAGCGCTACCCACACGCTCAATAGGCTCTACAATTCTACGGTGACCAAGCCGAGGTAATAGGGACCTGGCTGCGTTGAGGGATACCGTCAGCTAGTTACCCTGGACCAATAGCTTCTACATGCAGCTATTCCTTGCTGAACACCTTGTTTGATGGCGCTATTGGTCATCGGCGTCTGAGGGTTACTGAAATCCGTGCCCATATCCCACCCATAAAAGAAGACATCGGAAGCACCATGCTGACAGAAACTGAGCGCCTGCGTTGTCATATTCTGGGGATTAGGAGTAACTGACTCATTCTGGGTACCGGCACGAGTTCCGCCAAACGCCTGACCGATCCCAATCATCGGTTCCCTGCTCATACTCCATCCCCGTTGGCTCAAACTGGTGAATATCTTCGGCAGTATAGTCGACATCGACCAATCAAAAGCGTCCGATGGGGGATTCACTTTAATCGGCTCACTGACAGCATAGATGTAAAGCCCTACCAGATCGCACCCTTGCGGCGAAAAGTTGGCTGCCTCGCCATCATACCAATAGTCATCATGCTGATAACCAAATCCTGCGCCAAACCCACAGATAGCAGGCCTGTTTGGGGTGTACTGCTGGATCAGGGTATGGATCTTTTGCAGAAGGGTCTTCGCACTACCATAGTCCCATGCAGGCCAGTCATCCAACACCCAATAGGCATTCACGAGCGTATTTCCTGCCACCTGCTGTAGATGACTTTGGACGAGTGAAAGCAAGACGCTTTGACTGGTCATGGAAGGGTAGTCTACTGGGCATGGGGGACCAGCATGCGGGACAGTGTAGCTACGGTGGCATTCATACTCGTATAACAAGTCCATGAGGTATGAATCAACTTCATGCATCCTCAAAGATTGAAGCGTTTGCCCCAAGGCGCTACTTGTACTCGCCGGCAGCCAGTACATTTGAGTTTCGCTGACGCCATCGCCGGCAGCGTTATTGGCTTCGTTAGGCGTGTCAATAGTAAACCCACCAAAAGCGTGATAGGAGAAAGAAGAGGATCTCTCCTCGTGTGTGGTTGCTGCATGGACGAGAGGTGTATTGAACACAAACAATACGCCCACGCTTAACAGGGTGAAAACAAGCGCCATTCGTCGTGATTTTCCGTTCATTCGTTGCGACTTTCCTATTTTTTCGTACTTGATCTCACCTCTCGCGGGCCCTGAAGAGTAAGATAGACAAACGAACCTGGCTGCTTGCCAGGTATATGAGGAGTATAAATTGCACTTATGCTATGGTCAAGAGGAAGAAGAAATAAAATGTAAAATTGAAATAGAATGAAGAATGTTGATACAGTATAGCTGAAATGTCGTAAATGCCGTAACGTTGTTTGGGATAGGGGAAGAGAACGAATGCAACGCGTGTTGTTAGGACACGATTGGTAAAGATGGGCTAAACGTTCCGGGACGCGGTGACAGTGGGAGTATCAGCGGGCTTTGGAGGCACAAAGAGGGTCTATTTTGCCATAGTGCGGATATGACCCAAAAGTACTAGAGTATTTCTTGACTAACCTGGGAGTTCTTCTGTAAATGCCGAGCCCAATATGCTTTACATGCCGCGGTGCCATTTCGGATACCCATTTGTATCTGAGGACTGTTCATGGGTGTTTGTGACTCAGTCCCATACCCTGAGCCGTCCCAGGTATAAAAGGTTAGCCCGGTTGCTCCATGCTCGCAGAAACTTCTGCTTTGCGTTTCAACGTCTCTCGCAGTTGGCGTCACCCAATACCTGCCTGTTTGCGCTGTTGGTCCACCGAATGCCTGTACTATGCCGATCAGTGGCTCTCTGGTCATAGCCCAGCCTCTTTGCTGTAAGCTCGCAAACATAGCGGGGAGTACTCCTGACATCGACCAGTTATACGCATCCGGCCCTTCGGCTGGAGTAGTATTGGGCAACGACGATGTGTAGATATAAAAACCTACCTTATCACACCCTTGAGGAGAGAAATTATCGGCAATCCAGTCTGCCCATGCATATTCTTGACGGAGCCCTATGCTCCCACCGAACCCACAGATAGCTGGACGACCTGGAGTATACTGCCGGATGAGTTGGTGAATTTTGATGAGAATTGGGCGCGCACTTCCTGCATCCCATTGCACCCAGTCATCGAGCACCCAATAGCCGATAATCAGTGGATTATCCTTCACCTGATTCAAATGAGCCGCAACTGCTGCCAGGAGCACATTCTCATCGGTCAAAGATGGATAAGGATCTTTTTGACAATACTGGCCGGGACCCAGGAGAGCGGGCTCTAATTCTGCGGTACGATGGCATTCATAGTAATACAAATAACTCGAGACATATCCATCGATCACCTTCATGTCCAATGCCTGCAACTGCTGCCCCAAACTGTCCTCCTCGGAAGGCGGTTGACCATACTTGAAGGTTACTTGAATGCCATCTGCTGCCGCATTCGCAGCTTTCTGGGGAGTATCGATGCTAAACCCCCCCAGGATATGGGATTTGTAAAACTCCTCTTGCTGGATGAGATTTTGCCTATACTCAATGAGCAGTGATAGAAGAAGAGCGACTAAAGAGAAGACGAGGAGAAGAATGAACAGTATATGTATCCGTTTCATAAGCTCACTTTGAAAGTAGCACCATTCGTTACTATCAGGCGGTTCACCCTTTGCGAACACAGTAGAAACGGTTGAGCAGACAGTGTTCGGCGAATTCGGTGCAATGTTTCTCAACAAATATATCCACACCCTGCTTTGCACCCCTAAACTCGGGATCAAGATAGTCATCAAAGAGGATGCAGCCGCCACGCGAGAGGTTTGGCCAAATAGTCTCAGCGGAATACACCAGGCTATCTCTCAGGTCGCAGTCGATAAGCGCTAAGCAAAAAGGACCAGAAATGCCTGGTAGGGTATCCTCAAAGTAACCTTTGATTGGAATAATCATATCCTGGAACCCAAGAGCAGAGATCTTCTTTTGCACGTATTCATACAAAGTAGAGGTGAAGGCACTGCTTGGAGCAGTAGTCAGCCCCGCCATTTGTTCGCGTTTCAACTCAGACTGGTCAAATCCTTCAAAGGAATCGCAAGCCAGAATTTTCTTGTTTACCTGCCGGGTACGCAAGTAACTAGTACATTGAGGCTTTAGAAAATCCATGATAAGATAGGAGGAAAAAAGCGAAGGAGAACAGCCCATGCCGAAACGAGCCACCAAGGTCGTGCTGAGTGAGAAAGAGCAGGAAGCGTTAACGCGGATCAGCAGGCGC
>WNFA01000446.1_pt1 | contig 41430 bp, 36 predicted proteins | sample 5400481 | NCBI WGS metagenome assembly WNFA01 (sample SAMN13153340, study PRJNA577476) | soil metagenome | isolation source: 120 cm saprolite under Douglas fir tree site 2 hole 1 replicate 2 | place: USA:California | collected 2015-04-18 | reverse complement strand
ACGTCTGTACTTTGGAACGCTACGCGGGATTCTCGAGCCAGGCTCAAAGTTGGTGCGATGGGCGGCCACGCCCAAAGACGACAACAATACCTTCGCTCGGCGAGCTGCCGGGCGCATTAAGTCGTGGAGCTATCGAGAAATCTGCCTACGTTCGCGCCAGGACTTCCGCACGGGCCGCTGCAGGCGTCGGACCGAGAGAGGCTTCCGTCGCGGCCAGCGCTTCCTCTATAAGGTCCAAGCCGTGACGCAGTTCGTCCTCATTGATGATGAGCGGCGGACAAACCCACAACATATTAAAGCGGCTGAAGGCGTAGAGGTGCTTGCTCTTTAAATATGCAGCAAGGCTCGCCATCTCCGGACTGCTTCCGTTGAATGGAGCCAACGGTTCTCGCGTCGCTTTGTCTCTCACCAGTTCAATGACGCTGAAAAGCCCTATGTGGCGAACGTCGCCGACGCAGTGAAACCTCTCCTTCATCGACTGCAGGCGCGCCGCGAGATAGCCGCGGCACAGCACACCGGGTGACCGCTGTAGGTGAGTCCGCCCCAAAGCATATTGGTTTCAAAATATTTTGCAATGGAATCGGAAACGATCACCGCTCCCAGTGGAAGATAACCGCTGGTTAAGCCTTTAGCGCAGGTAACAATGTCGGCGCGAATGCCGAAATGCTGGGTGGCAAGCCATTTGCCGGTGCGGCCAAATCCACTCATCACCTCGTCGTCGATCATCAGGATGCCGTATTTGTCGCAAAGCGCGCGAAGCCTTGGATAGTAATCGTCGGGAGGAATCAGCAAGCCGTTCGAACCGGTGATGCCCTCGACAAGAATGGCCGCGATGGTATTCGGCCCTTCCATCTGGATGACTTCTTCGATGTGCGAAACGCATTCGCGATGGCAGGTTTCTACTTTTTGCCCGAACGGACAACGATAGCAATAGGGATCGAAGACGCGAACGATTCCTGGCACTCCGGGCTCGACTGGCCAACGCCGCGGATCACCCGAGGCGGACATCGAACCCATGGTGGCACCGTGATATGAACGATAGCGAGTGATGATTTTGTCGCGGCCGGTGAAGAGTCTCGCCATCTTCATGGCGTTTTCGTTGGCTTCAGAGCCGCCCAGCGTGAAAAAAGTTTTCGCTAGGCCGGTAACCTCGGCAAGTTTCTTGCCCAGCTGGCCGCGTGGTTCGGTCGCAAAGCCTGGCCCTGCAAAACACAACTCGTCGACCTGTTTCTTGATGGCTTCCAGCATTTTTGGATGTTGATGACCAACGTTCAAGTTGATGAGCTGCGAGCTGAAATCCAGCCAGCGATTGTCATCGCCGTCCCAAAACCAAACGCCTTGGCCGCGCTTCATGTGAATGGGATTCGATGTTGCTTGAACGGACCACGAGAACATCGTGTAATCGCGGTTTTCCTGCACTATTTTAAGGGAATGAGAGTCCATAGCTGGCGTTTCCTTCCTTAAACCATTGATATCTTACAAAAGTTCAGCGCTGCTTGACGATCCAGTCCATGGTCTTGGACGCCAGACGATCCAGCGCGGCGACTGACATTTCCAAGTGCTCTTCCCTGGTGTCTTCAATTCTATTGTGGCTGATACCTTTTAGCGATTGCACGAACATCATGACCGTAGGAATCCCCGCGCGGCAAACTTCGGCTGCGTCATGCAGCGGCCCCGACGGCATGGAGTGGGACGTTCCCGCAGTTTCCCGAATTGCTTCCTCGCACATCTTGACCAGCTGCGGATGAAACGGCACCGGTTCGATGTTCCACAAGCGCGACCAACCGACAGTACACTTTTCTTCCTCGGCAAATCGCCGGCTCGCTTCCTGGGCCTCGCGATACATCTGCGCAAGCACACCGGCGTCCAAATCGCGCTGGTCCAACGTAACTTCGCAACGTCCCACCACTGCTGTAACGATCCCCGGAAATGTTTTCACACTGCCCATGGTGCAAACAGCGTCTCGATGTTTCTTGGCGATGGCGCGAATTTCCAGCGCCAGCTTCGCGGCGGCGGCGAGCGCGTCACGCCGCTCATTCATCGGCGTCGAACCCGAGTGCGCTTCCTGACCCTGAAAGGTAATGTTGTGCCGCTCTACGCCTTTGGTTCCCAGAACAACGCCGAGTGGTAGGCCCATGCGCTCCAGAACTGGTCCTTGTTCGATGTGCAATTCGAGATACGCGGCGGCGTCTTTCTGTTCTTTCTCAGTTTCCGGAAATTTGTCAATCTCGACGCCGCAACGACGCAACGCGTCTTCCAATTTGACGCCGTCGCGGTCGGTGCGGCTGCGGTCGGCCCCGATGGAATGTGTTCCCGCGAATGCCGAAGAGCCCAGCAAGCTGCGGCCAAACCGCGCGCCTTCTTCATCGGCCCAATCGACGAGACGAACGGTAACTGGAGGACGTCCGTTAAATTCGGAAGCAATCCGGCGGAGCACTTCGAGGCCCGCGAGCTCATCCAATGCACCATCAAGCCACCCACCGTTGGGAACCGAGTCGAGATGTCCGCCGATCAGCAGCGCCTTTTCGGATTCACCTCGCAACGTTACCCAGCTGTTTCCGGCTGCGTCGTGGTGCTGCTCTATGGGCAGTTCTTTCACTTTTGCCGCAAACCATTGGCGCGCTTTCAACCACACATCGGTCCAAGCGACGCGCTGCGCACCGTTTTCGTCAGCGGTGAGAGCGCGAAGCTCCTTCAATTCAGCGACGGCGCGTTTTGGATTCAAGCACATTAGGATTTGCTTAGAGGTGAGTGGGTTCGCGCTTCAGCATCTTGCCGCGGCCGCGTTCACCGACAAATTTTCCGTCGCGTACTTGTACTTTGCCCCGCACCGTTACCACTGACGGGCGGCCTTCGATCTCCATTCCTTCGAAGCCATTGTAGTCGTTGTTCACGTGCTGCGACTTCGCGGAGATCACGCCACGGTAATTGGTATCGTAAACTACCAGATCCGCGTCGCTGCCAACCGCAATCGTTCCTTTTCGTGGGAAAAGTCCGAAAAGTTTTGCCGCACGCGTGCTGGCCGCATCGACGAAACGCTCAAGATCCAGTCTTCCGCGTTTCACACCTTGCGTATATAAGAGATTGACGCGGTCTTCGATTCCCGGAATGCCGTTGGGAATATTGACGAACGAATCCTTACCGAGAAGCTTCTGCTCCGTGTCGAACGGGCAATGATCTGTTCCGACTGTATCGATCGATCCCGCGGAAAGCGCCTTCCACAGCGCGTCCTGGTTGTGCTTCGCGCGCAATGGCGGCGACATCACATGCTTCATGCCTTCCACGCCAGCCCTCGCGGCATACGACTTGTCGAGCAGCAGATGAGGTAATACTGATTCCACATGGATTTTTACAGCGCGCGACTTCGCATCGAGCGCCGCGCGCAACGCTTTCTCGCACGACAGATGCACCACGTAGCCGGTCGCTCCGGTATTTTCGAGGAAGGTTGCGAAACGGCCAGTGCCTTCGGCTTCGACGGACTCGGGACGGCTGGGCTCGTGCCACTCGGGACCGGTCTTGCCTTCGGCTAGTAACTTTTGTTGCAGGCGCGCCACGAGTTCCGCGTTTTCGCAGTGCGCCGTCGTGATCACGCCCAAGCGTTTCGCAAGCTCCAGCGTCTGGTACATTTCGCCGTCGTCAACGCCGAAGAAGTTCTTGTACGCCAGAAAGATTTTGAACGATGCCGTTCCGTCGGTCACAATCTCCCGCAATTGTGATTCCGTTTCTTTAGCAAACTTGGTCACCGACATGTGAAACGCGTAATCGCAAGCACTTTTGCCATCGGCTTTCGCCTTCCACAGCTGGTAACCTGCGAGCGCGTCGTCGTTGCGATTCGGGCAGCACATTTCGATGTACGTTGTCGTCCCGCCGACCAGCGCCGCAATACTTCCTGTTTCATGGGTGTCCTTGGCAAACGTAGCCATAAACGGAAGATAGATGTGCACATGCGGATCGATGAACCCCGGAAAAATCAGTTTGCCGTTGGCATCAATCGTTTCCGCGTCCGGAGGCGCCGCAAGATTCGTGCCGATTCGCGTGATGGTTTCGTTCTCCACGTAGATGTCGGCGTGGACGCGCGAGCCCACTGTTACGATTTCCCCGTTTCGAATCAGCAAAGCCATCTTCTGCTCCCAGAAAAACAACAAATCATTCTCAATGAATCTCGATTCCCATCTTTTCGCGATATTTCTTCATTTTCTCCCAGTCTTCGGTGACTTCGCGCTGGGATTCGGAGAGTTGTCCCCAGGTAATAGGTGGCCGGCCCGACGGCTCTTCGATCATTCGAATGCAGTCTTCCACCGGGCACACGTTAAAGCACAGCCGGCATCCGACACAATCCACTTCACGAACATGAACGCTGGGACGCATACTCACCGCGTCTTCCTTTCCGTTCGACTGAATATCATAAGACTGTGGCTGAACCACACTTCCATCTTTGGCAATGAGGTCAATACATTGGTGGGCGGTGTCGTTGCACGCGACGTAACAAAGATTGCAGCGAATGCATTTCTGCTGATCGATGCGCGCCACCGCGCGAAACGACAGATCAAAATTGTTGAAGTCGGAAACGCGGTGCAGGCTCCTGCCCACAACATCGGAAATTTTCGCGAAACCTTTTTCATCCATCCAGTTGGACAGCCCGTCGCACAGATCCTCGACGATGCGAAATCCGTAATGCATCACCGCGGTGCACACTTGCAGGCTTCCTGCGCCGAGCAACAGGAACTCCGCCGCGTCGCGCCAGGTGGAAATCCCTCCCATTCCGGAAATCGGCATCTTGGCTCCGCCCACAATGGAATCCCTTCCAAGCGCCGCCAGCATGTTCAGTGCGATCGGTTTCACGGCAGGACCCGCGTAACCCCCATGGCCGCCTTTGCCAGCGATGTTGGGAGTGATTTCGAGCGTGTCCAAATCAACGCCGATGATGGAATTCAGCGTGTTGATCAGCGACACGGCGTTTGCGCCGGCAGCGACCGCCGCACGCGCCGGCATCACGATATCTGAAATATTCGGCGTCAGCTTCACGATGACTGGAATTTTCGCCACTTCCATCACCCAGCGCGTGATCTGCTCGCAATATTCCGGCACTTGTCCCACAGCGCTGCCCATTCCGCGTTCGCTCATGCCGTGCGGACAGCCGTAGTTCAATTCAATTCCATCCGCGCCGGTATCTTGAATACGGCGAATGATGTCGTGCCAGGTTTCCGGTTTTGACTCCACCATTGCGGAAACCACCACGGCACGGTCCGGCCACGCGCGCTTGACTTCCGCAATTTCGCGCAGATTTACTTCGAGAGGACGGTCGGAGATCAACTCAACGTTATTTATCGCCAGCATCTTCTGGCCGCCGTAGTGCCAGGCTCCGTAGCGGTTCGAAACATTCAGCACCGGCGCGCCAATGGTTTTCCAAACCGCGCCGCCCCAGCCTGCCTCAAATGCGCGATGCACTTGCATTCCGGAATTGCTGGGCGGCGCAGAAGCCAGCCAAAACGGGTTCGGCGAACGAATCCCGGCAAAATTGATACTGAGGTCAGACACGTGCCACCAGCCTTTCATGAATCGCCCGCGCCGCCAGTTTGCCGTCTTGCACGGCCATCACGGTAGAAGCAGCGCCGTGCGAACGGATGCAGTCTCCGCCAGCATAAACTCCGGGCAAACTGGTTTCGAAACCCTCGCTTACTTGGATAAATCCTTTTTCGGTTTTGAGTTTTAGCTGCGAAGCCAGCGATGGTTTCTGTTGTCCGATAGCTTTCACGATTTGATCTGCTGCGAGAAAGAATTCGGACGCGGCCACGGGTTGCGGCGAAGGACGTCCGGATGTGTCCGTTGCACCTAAACTCATTTGAACGCACTCCAGCGAATTCACCTTGCCATTTTGCGCAATCACTCGCACCGGCTGAGTCAAAAATGAAAAGTTAACACCTTCGCTTTTGATGAAGTCGTACTCGTGAGGATAAGCTGTCATTTCATTTTCGCTGCGGCGATAAACCATGGTCACGCGGCCGGCGCCCAGCCTTTTGGCGACGGTCGCGCAATCGATCGCCGTATTGCCGGCCCCCACGACCACCACGTTGCGGCCGATAACCAAATTGTCTGCGTCCATTTTGCTTTGTTCGATATATTCCAGTCCGTCGATGATGTGCTCTTCGCCGGGAATTCCCAGAGCCGGTGTTGCGCCCAGACCCACACTGAGAAAAACCGCGCTAAAGTTCGCTTTCAGATCAGCCAGCGATACATCCGCTCCGACTTCCTTGCCCGTCTCGAACTTCACTCCAAGTTTTTCGATCATTGCGACTTCAGCCAGCGCCACCTCGACAGGTTCGCGCAGGCCAATAATGCCGTAGGTGGATAGCCCGCCCGCCAGATCGCGCTTTTCGAACAACGTTACACTGTGTCCGCGTTTTGCAAGTTCTCCGGCGCAAGAAAGCCCCGCAGGTCCCGCACCGACGACCGCAATTTTTTTACCCGTCCCGTTCGCCGGTGCAAAAAAGTCCACGCCCTTTCCATAAACGAAGTCCATGGCATGTCGTTGCAGCCGTCCGATGGCAATGGGCTTGTGCTCCGCTCCCAGTACACAAGCGCCTTCGCACAATTCCTGCACCGGGCATACCCGCGCGCAACTGGCTCCGAGCAAATTCGCTTCCAGGATGGTCCGCGCAGACCCTGGCAAATTTCCCGTGGAAATTTTTTTGATGAATTTCGGTATATCAATGTGTGTAGGGCAAGCGTGTGTGCATGGTGCGTCAAAGCACATTAGACAGCGCGCTGATTCGACAGCCGCTTCATTTTGCGTCAGCGGCAGCAGCAATTCGCCTAATGGATTCGCCGGTGCCGTGCTTTGCGGAAGTACCGTCAACCCATCCCCCTGCTCATCCATCCGGAATATGACGGAATAATCGTTAATAAATGAAGACTCAACAAGCCAACGCGGCTACTTCAACAGACATTCTGAGGGCAAAAACTCACTTCAACAAGGGGACAGGCTGCTGCACGAACGCCCTTTTCATCAGCAGGACGTACCAGCCGCCTGCGACCACAAAACCGATAAACCACGCGTAATCGTAGAGCCAGCGGAGCGCTGGTACTGCCAGGCCGACCAAGGCTACGGCGATGCCAGTTGTCAATGCAAACAGTGCCTTGGCATTGAAGCCGTTGCGATATTCGTACGCGCCACCGCGCCGATATAAATCTTTCAGCACCAATTCCCGCCGCCGCACCAGGTAATAATCGCAAATCATGATCCCGGCGATCGGTCCGAGCAGCGCGGAACAACCCACCAGCCAGCCGAAAATGTACGAGCTGAAATCACTGAGCAATTTCCAGGGCATCAGCAAAATTCCGACCACGCCGGTGATGAGTCCGCCGGTTCGAAAAGAAATCAGGCTCGGCCGCAGGTTGGAGAAGTCGTTCGAAGGAGACACCACGTTGGCGGCGACGTTGGTGTTTAGCGTGGCCAGCAGCAGCGCCACCAGGGCGATGAGCGCCACGATTGGCTGATTAAATCGCCCAAGCAGGACAACTGGATCCCAGATGGCCTGGCCAAAAATTACTGCGGACGCCGACGTGACCGCGACTCCGATGAATGCGTACAGCGTCATCGCCGTCGGCAATCCCAGCGCTTGTCCAACCATTTGTGCTCGCTGCGACTTGGCATACCGCGTGAAATCGGGAATATTCAACGCCACCGTGGACCAAAAACCGACCATGCCAGTAAGCGCTGGAATGAAGAACCGCACAAACTCCGACGTGCTGTGGAACTTGCTCGGCGTGTGCAGCACCGGACCGAATCCCCCCGCTTTGCGCGTAATCCAGAAGAGCAGCAGCAAACCCACCACCAGCATAAAAGGCGCGCCAATCCCTTCCAGGAATTTGATGGTTTCCAGTCCGCGCCAGATGACAATCATGTTGATCGCCCAGAACACGAAGAAACAGATCCAACCGCAGCCGGGGACGCTGGCCGCGCCAGGCCACACGATGCGCAACATCGAATAAATCGCCTGCCCGCCAATCCAGGCCTGAATTCCGAACCAGCCGCAAGCCACCAGCGCCCGCAAAATCGCGGGCACATTCGCTCCGCGCACTCCAAAGGAAGCGCGCACAAAAACCGGAAACGGAATTCCGTAGCGCGTTCCAGCGTGCGCATTCAGCAGCATGGGAATCAACACGATCAGATTTCCCAGGAAAATCGTAAACACCGCCTGCATCGCGTTCATGCCGCCGGCGATCAAGCCGGATGCCAGCATGTAGGTGGGAATGCAGACGCTCATCGCCACCCACAGCGACGCGTAGTTATAGGTGCCCCAGGAGCGTTTCTCTGCCGGTATCGGAGCCAGGTCAGCGTTGTAAAGAGACGAGTCGGTTGCTGATAATTCCATCCTCAAGTCCTGGAAATGTCCATGTGGCGTCACACTATAGCAAGTATTCAGGAAAGATTTATTCTTGTACGGGCATCCCTCCGACCAATTTCTCGGAAACCTATCTGCCGTATGCGCCAGTGAACTCAGGACTCTTCCCCTGATGCTTGAAAAAACGTGCGTTGACCGTCAGAATCTCGGCTCGGCATGCCTGCAAGCCGCATTTCGGCGGGATCGCGGAACGTTCTCTTAGCCATTGATTTGAATGAGCCTCAGGGCGGTTTTCAGCATCCAACTGGAACAGTAAATCGAATATCGCCGTTACGGATATAACCGGGATTCTGAAAACTTCAGAGTTCCTCGAAGAGGTACACCATGCATAGAATCCGGCGCCCGCAAAAACATCTCCGGATGCTCGTTCCCGCAGTTCTTTTGATCCTGTCGTCGTCACCGGCGAAATGCCAAGACCGGGCGGCAACCCCTCCCGCGATTGATGTGGCTGCGGAGCTAAAGTCCCTAGTGGCCGCGGTTAACCAGCTGCAATCGCAGATGCAAACGCTGAATTCGCAAATGACTGAATTGCGCGCATCCCAGCAACAGGCGGTGCTGGAAGCTGAACAGCTTCGCGTCGAACTCAATCGCACCAGAGAGCAGCTAACCGCGAAAACAGCCAGCACCAATCAGGCATCTGAGCCGGCTCCGGCGCAGGCCTTGTCATCTTCGTCCGTTTCCGTATCCACGAGCAGCCAACAGTCGCCCGATGTCTCTTGGCAACAACGAATTTCCAAACTGGAAGATGATCAAGGTTTGCTGAACGACAAAATCATCGAGCAGAGTCAAACCAAAGTGGAGAGCGGTTCGAAGTATCGCCTGCGTCTGTCAGGAATCGTGCTTCTGAACACCGGAATAACTCGCGGCTCGGTTGATAACCTGGATTTCCCGCAAATTGCGACTCCGCCGGATAACTCCGGTACGTCAGGATCTTTCTCCGGGTCCCTTCGCCAATCGCAAATCGCAATTGAAGCTTTCGGGCCGGATATGGCAGGGGCACGCACCAGCGCGAATGTGAAATTCGACTTTGCCGGAGGCTTTCCAAACACACCCAATGGCGCGGCCTTTGGAATTGTACGTTTGCGGACTGGGACGATACGTCTGGACTGGTCCGATACTTCTATCGTTGCAGGTCAAGACTCTCTCTTTTTCGCTCCGCTTACTCCCACAACGCTCTCCTCTCTCGCAATTCCAGCCCTTTCTTACACCGGCAATTTGTGGAGTTGGACGCCACAGATTCGAATCGAACATCGCGTCGCACTTTCGGACAATTCAAAACTACTGTTTCAGGCCGGCATTTTGGATTCGCTTACCGGCAATGTTCCGCAACAAAATTACCGTCTCCCAACGGCGGGAGAGCGATCGGGGCAGCCGGCATACGCAACGCACATCGCATATGTGCGGCGAGCCTTTGGAAAGGACTTGATCCTTGGAGTTGGTGGCTACTATGGGCGGCAAAACTGGGGCTTCGGCAGAAATATAGATGGATGGGCCGGGCTGACCGATGTAACTCTTCCGCTGGGAAACCTTTTCAGTCTAACCGGCGAATTCTACCGCGGACGCGCCGTGGGAGGCTTGGGCGGCGGGATCGGCCAAAGCATTTTGATTTCAGGGCCCATCGCTAACCCTGGCCCGAGCGTTCAAGGTCTCGATTCGATGGGAGGCTGGATGCAATTGAAATTCAAACCGAAAGCGAATTTCGAAGTAAACTTTGCTTACGGCCAGGATAATCCGTTCGCCAGCGAACTGAGGTCCTTCCCAGCCACCGCATATTATTATGGCTCTTCACTTTCGCGAAACCAGAGCCCATTTGTGAATTTCATATACCGGGTGCGCTCGGACGTGCTCTTTTCTATAGAATACAGGCACCTGCAGACCTATACGCTGGACAGCGGCGCGAATAACGCGAATCAGCTTGGCCTTAATCTGGGGTACGCGTTTTGAAACAGGCGACACGATGACCAGGGCTGGCAAGGCTCTCAGCGGCCTGCTTTTTCTGGTTTCCTGCAGCAGTGTCGCGCGGGTTTCCGCGCAGGAAAAATCAGTGACTGTGAATTTTGTGATTTCGCAACCGGCGGCGATCAGCGTTTCCAAGACGTCTGCAAGCAAGCTTCCGGATGCTTCCAATGTCGCTGTCTGGCTCACGCCCCTGGATCGTACCAGCCTCGCGGCAGCAACCTCAGCACTGCCGCAAAATCCACCGCAGCTGGTGCAGCGGAACAAGACGTTCGAACCGCACATCCTGATGGTGCCGGTTGGAACGATGATGGAGTTCCCGAACAAGGACCCTTTCTTCCACAATATCTTTTCGCTCTACGATGGACGCCGTTTCGACCTGGGCCTCTATGAATCGGGAACCAAGCGCTCGGTGCGATTCGACCGGCCCGGCGTAAGCTTTCTTTTCTGTAATATTCATGCGGAAATGAGCGCGGTGGTTGTGTCAGTCGATACGCCCTATTTTGGACTTTCCGATCGCGACGGAAATGTGGTCATTGGCAACGTTCCCAGCGGGCGATACCGACTGAACGTCTGGTACGAACGCGGTTCATCTGAACAGCTGAAAGAGTTAACGCGGGTGGTTACGATTTCGGACTCTTCTCGTCCCATAGGTCCGATTCAAATCGTCCAGAATCCCGGTTTCACGGCTGCCCACAAAAACAAATACGGTCTGGATTATGTCCCCCCGCCCAATCCTGATTACGACCGCCCTTAACGGCGCTGAGCGAATTCAGGGTGCAAACTCCTGAGCAAGACGTCTTCTTGGATCGGGATCAGACGATTTTACATCTTGTTTACAATTCACGAACCCCGAACTGACACGATAGGCGCAAGGATACCTTATCTTTTTCTCGTGGTCCTGGAGAACGCTTGTTCGGCCGTGAAAACGGAAAACGGCGCTCGCGCAGCAGGGCGGTTGTATAATGGAAGCAATGCATTCTTCTAGAGTTAGCTCGGCTGGACAGTTGCTATCCGGTCAAAGGGAGCGTATGGAAACGGTACTAGTTGTCGAGGATAGTCGGCCAATGCAGCGCACGCTTCAGCGGCTGTTCGAGGCGGACGGACTTGCGGTTGAGATCGCGGGAGACGGAATCGTCGGACTGGAAAGCTTTCGAAGGCAAACTCCCAGCGTGGTGGTGCTGGACTTGAAACTTCCACGCATGCCGGGAAAAGAAGTTTGCCGTGCGTTCAAAGCCCACGCCGCGTTGGTCCCAGTTGTGGTGCTAAGTGCGAATAACGAAGTAGAAGACAAAGTTCTTATGCTGGAACTTGGCGCTGACGATTACGTGACCAAGCCTTTCAGCCCCAAGGAATTACTGGCGCGGGTACGACGAGCGATGCGCCGAACCGGCCAGCTCGCGGAAAGCGCTGGCCCGGCGGTTTCCGGCACTCGCCATGAAACATTGTCTTTGGGCGAAAATTTGATCGACTTTACCAGCATGGTGGTTACTCGCGGCACAAAATCCCTTACTCTGACCGCGCAGGAATTTAAGCTGTTGAAGTACTTCGCCAATTCGCCGTCGCGGGTTATTTCCCGTGAGGAATTACTGAACGAAGTGTGGGGGTACGAGAATTATCCAAATACTAGAACAGTGGATAACCACGTGCTCCGTCTCAGGCAAAAATTAGAACCCGATCCGGTAAATCCGCGTTATTTTCTTACCATGCACGGCTCCGGGTATAAATTCGCGCCCGACCAGTTGCAACTCGCTATAGAGAAATAATCTCGCCTGCCCTGGAGATTCATGGCGCGCCTGCGATTACGCACACAGCTTTTTGTCGCCTCCCTGCTAATCATCTGCGCTCTGCTGGGATCGCTGCTGGTCGTTGTCCACCATATCGTGCGTTCTGAGATTGTCGAAGGAGTGCGGCAACGAGCCGACTCCTCGCTCCATGCATTCGAAAACGTTCAGCATGAGCGCGAGCTGGAACTTTCCCGAACCGCCGCCATGCTGGCTGAACTGCCTCCGCTCAAGGCGGTACTTTCGACGCAGCATGCGTTGACAATTCAGGATGCGTCGGAACCTTTCTGGAAGCTTGCCGGCAGCCAACTGTTCGTACTTTTCAGTCCGGACGGAAAGGTCTTCGGTTTTCACGCATCTGGGTCCGGATGGGACGCCAGTCTTGCCGAGGCCGAGCTGAAAAAATCCGTTGAACAGGGTGAGTACGCGGCCTGGTGGTATGGCGACGGACGGCTCTACCGTGTCTTTCTACATAGCATCCTGGCAGGCAGCGGAAATAACCAAAGAGAAGTCGGGATCATCGCCGTCGGCTATCAGATCGATTCGGCGGTGGCAGCCCAGCTATCTCTGGCGTCGGGAAGCCAGATCGTGCTGGCCATTGACGACAAAATCATCGCCAGCACGCTCTCTCCCCGCGAAGAGCAAGATCTGCAAGGCAAAATGCGCCAGGACTGGGACACCTCCGCTGGCTCTCGCGAAGTGCTGCTCGGCGGTAATGCTTACCAGGCCGCTACTGCCTTGTTATACGAAAGTCCGGCGACCAACGTTAAGTGTTACGTCCTTATGTCCCTGCAACCCGCCAACGCCTTACTTGCGCGCCTGAATCGTACCATCTTGATTGTAGGGTTTTCAGCCATCGTGCTCGCAACCCTGCTGCTTAGTTTCGTTTCCAGCACCATCACCCATCCTCTCGACAATCTGGTCGCTGGCGTTCGCGCTCTGGCCCAGGGTGATTACGCTTATTCCATAAACCTCCGCGGCAGCAGCGAGGTGGCGGAACTTGGCAAGGCATTTTCCAAAATGCGCGGCGAGTTGCTGATTTCCGAACAAAGGCGTTTCGCCAGCGAACGAATCGCAGCGCTTGGCAGAGCCGCCAGTTCCATCTCCCATGATTTACGGCATTATCTCGCGGCAGTGGTGGCCAACGCCGAATTCCTGTACGAAGCGGAAAAGTTAAAGCTCAACCGCGACGAAATATACTCTGAAATCAAAACTGCCTCGGAGCAAATGACCGACTTGCTTGATTCCCTGCGGGAATTGTCGAGGGATCAAGGTATTTCTCCCCGGCCGGCGGCGATCGATCAGATCATCCGCCATGCGGTGGATACCGTGCGCGCCCGCGCGGAAATGCGCAATCGTGCCATCTTTATTCACTCTTCGGGAGAGATGGGCGGCACTTTGGATCCGCAAAAAATCGAGCGCGCTTTTTTTAACCTGGTGCTGAATGCGTGCGAGGCGTCGGCGCAGTCAGAAGGCGAAGTTGAGATCGACATCCATTCGTCGCTCGAACTGTTCGAGGTCCGTGTGATCGATCATGGCTCGGGAATACCGCCTTCCATTTGCAATACCATCTTCGACCCGTTCGTCAGCTTCGGAAAATCGAACGGAACTGGCCTGGGCCTGGCCATCGTCAGCAAAGTGATTCAAGACCACGGTGGGTCCGTAATCGTCGAAGGCACTTCCCACTCCGGAACGACCTTCCTGGTGAGGTTGCCGCGAGCGGCGCGCGCGCTGCCGCAAACTGCACAGACCGTAGCCTCCTGACATCCCTTAACGAGATTTTCGAAAGGGCGGTTTATCGTTGATGTCGGAAACCGCCAGTTGGCGGGAAAATTCCCGCAAGACCTCTTAAGACCAAAGATGCGCTAGTTACAGCCACCTCACGAACAATAGGTGGCGCTCTATGCGCCGTGAGCTTGGCCGCTCCAGTTGGCAACACAAACAATCGCAACCAAAAAAGTTGACCAGCGAGTGGCGCAAGCCCCGGAAGTCAGGCCGGGGTGAGCCAGGACTACAGCGGTGTCGCTTGCTGTTCGATGTAGCGTTTGATTACGGCGAGCGGTGCGCCGCCACATGATGCGGCGAAGTAAGAAGGCGACCACAGTGCATTCTTCCAGTAGCAGCTGGCGATGCGCGGCAGCTGGCGTCGTAGAACGTAGCTCGAAACGCCCTTTAAGGAGTTCACCAGCGAGGAGACCGACACTTTCGGCGGGTAGTTCACCAGCAAGTGTACGTGATTGCTCTCACCGTCCATCTGTACCAACACCGCCTGGAAGTCCGTGCAGACCTTGAAGAAGATCTGTCGCAATTTCTCAATAGCCTGGCCGTCGAGGATACAACGGCGGTATTTGGTCACGAAGACCAGATGGACATGCATTGCAAAAACGCAGTGTCTGCCGTGCCGAATGTGCTTGTTGTCCTTGTTTTTCTCCATAGACCAGATCATAATGCAAGCATGGAACGTCGGCAAGCGTTCCAATTCGAGTTGCTGCCTAACGGCGAACAGCAACGGCAGATGAGCCGTTCGGCGGGTTGCGCCCGTTACGTCTACAACAAGGCCTTGGCGCTCAAGAAAGAGCGCTACCAGAAGAAAGAGAAGCTCACCCGGTTCCAACTGGACAAGATGCTGGTGCAGTGGAAGCAAGAAACGCCATGGCTTTCAGAAGCCCCAGGGCACGCATTACAGCAAGCCATCCTGGACCTGGACCGTGCGTATAGCAACCTTTTCAAGAAGCGAGCCCAGTTCCCGAAGTTTCACAAGAAGGGCATACGGGATTCCTTCCGAGAGTCCGACGCGAAGTGCATCAAACTAGACCAAGTCAACAGCCGCATCAGTTGCCCAAGATTGGTTGGGTGCGTTATCGCAACAGCCGTGAAGTGCTGGGCGAAATTCGCAACGTCACCGTCAGCTTATCGGTGGGCAAATGGTTCGCGAGCATTAGCACGCTGCGCGAAGTCGAGCAGCCGTTGCATGCTTCGAGATCGTCAGTCGGTCTGTATTGGGGAGTGGCTCGTTTCTATACGCTGTCCGACGGGGAGTACCAAGACCAGTTGCAGCCGCTTAAAGAGTTCTTGCCGAAGTTAGCGAAACTGCAACGAAGGCTAGCTCGCAAGAAAAAGTTCTCAAGCCAGTGGAAGAAGGCGAAAGCCAAAATCGCCAAGTTGCACAGCAAGATTGCCAATATCAGAAAGGACTTCGTACACAAGTCTTCAAACCACATCAGCAAAAACCACGCGATCGTGTTTGTCGAAGACCTGCAAGTAAAGAATATGTCTGCGTCCGCCAAGGGCAGGCAGGCCAAGCCGGGAAAGAAAGTTGGCCAGAAGTCGGGACTCAACCGTTGTATTCTCGACGCCAGCCCGTTCGAACTGCGCCGCCAGCTGGAGTACAAGACGCGGCGGTCTTGATACCACCCTCCGGCGGCTTGACGGTAAACGCGAGCGAAATCGGCGGCAAACCAGTCGCAGCGCAACTTTTCGTTGAGAATGCCACTGCGGTCACCATTTCCCATGTCACGGTGGACGGTGAGGGGAATGCCCTGACCGGCTGCGGGACAAACCTAATCGGAATCTTTTACCAGAATTCGTCCGGAAAAATTGTCGATGACGTGGCCCGGAACCAGATCCTGGATTCCCCCTATCAGGGCTGTCAGGTTGGACTGGGAATTGACGTTGAAAGCGATTCCGGCGCTCCCGCTGTCACCATTGCAAACAGCTCCGTGCACCGTTATCAGAAAAACGGCATTACCGCGGGCGGTCCCGGCACTGGCGGCGGCCCGGTTATGACCATCACCGGCAATTCGGTTACCGGCATCGGAGCGACAGCTGCAATTGCGCAAAACGGTATACAGATCGGTTATGGCTCAACCGGAAAAGTCACGGGCAACTATGTGACTGACGACATCTACACCGGCGGAACCGTCGGCGCTTCTGGAATTCTGATTATTGCTTCCGCCGGCGTAACCGCTTCCAACAATTCAGTGGAGAGCACACAGTTCGGAATTGTCACTGTGTCGGACCCCACCTATGGCGCCGCAGATAACGCAGTTATCAATTCGAACCATGTTGGAGGGACTCAAACCTTCGATGCCATCGATCTTTGCAGCAACGGAAACGCGGCGGACTCAAACAGCATCTTCGGCAGCAACGCCCAATCTGGCGTTCATGTGGACGACGAGTGCCCCGGACCGGGTTCAACGCCCAGTGGAACCAACAACACGGTAAAAAACAATACGATCAACGAACCGTGCGCCGGAGTTCTGCTCGGTTCGGGCACTCCCAACACCACCAGTCCAAATACCTTTTTCAATGTTACTTTTACAACGCTTTCCGGCAATTCGTGCGCGGGCGGGCCCGCCGCATTGACTGGGCTGGCTCGATCAATTCAAAATCATCCGGCACTTCGGCCTTCGCCTTTCAGTCGATAACGTAAGTGCACCTCGAGAACGCCAGGCCTGGCTTGCACGTGACCTTGACGCGTTGTGTGCTCGATGCTAATTTGCATTTTCTCTCGAAAGTAACAGGAGCCTCTGTCTGAGCAGGTCTTGGAAGAAGAGTCGTCCCGTCAATCTTAGCCGCCGCAAATTCCTTCAATCTTGCCAGGGAGCTCCGTTGGCCTTCTTGCCATCGGGCATTCCGTTTCCTTTCTTCATTCCATTTGTCGCACCCCTTGAATCGGCGGCGCTGCCAGGGGAACTGCAACTCCATCCTGAATACCGCTTGAAAAGAGGGATCGAAGCGGTGCTGCGCAAACTCCCTGCCGGCTTCGACGAATTCGTAAACGAAAAGATTCAGGATCAGATCGCGGCGATCTTCGCGGAATGGAGTGCGCAATTGCTGCGCTCGCCGCAACAGACATCAGCGCTGGCCCAAGCGATGACGTTGGATTTTCTCGCTAGCTCCCTGAAATTTGGTCACGCGATGACCGTCAACAATGCAGGGCCTTGCAAAGTGTGGCGAGTGCAATACCCGGCCGCGCCTACGCTGAAGAGCGAGACCTTTCTCGCCGAATTACGGTTTTCGTTGTCCGATTTCTCCAAGTTGATGACCGCGGAATTTCAGGTGATTGGTATTCGCTCTGATTCCTCGCCGGACCTGCCCAGTCAAAAATCGATTGCGTATGTGACCGTTGTCCGATTCGAACTGGTGGGCACAGGCGCGGCCTTTCATCGTGAACAGCGCATAGGAAACTGGGAACTGCGTTGGAAGATGCTTCCATCGGGCGAGATCCGTCTACAGCAATTGCGGGTCTTGGACGAAGAGCGCGCGCGAGTTTCAGTCCAAGTTTTCCAGGACATTTCTGCACACGCGTTTGCCGACAATCGCTCCTATGTATCGCAACTCGTTCCCGGGATAGACCATTGGCGTACGGTACTCGATGGCGCCAGCGGCATAGATATCTACGGTCACAACGGAGTTTCCATAGGCGACATAGACGGCGATGGCTTCGACGACCTTTACGTTTGTCAGCCTGCCGGACTTCCCAATCGTCTCTATCGTAATCGCGGCGATGGCACATTCGCTGACATCACCGACTCCGCGGGAGTAGGATTTCTGGAGAACACGGCTTGCGCGCTGTTCGCGGATATCGATAACACCGGCCGCCAGGATCTGATCGTCGTTCGTGCCAGTGGTCCGCTGCTTTTCCGCAACCAAGGATTGGGAAAATTCCGCTTGCAACCGGACGCCTTCCAGTTTGCAACTCCGCCTCAGGGAACTTTTACCGGCGCTGCCATTGCTGACTATGACCGCGACGGGTGGCTGGACATTTATTTCTGCCTCTACGCTTATTACCAGGGCACCGACCAATATCGCTATCCGATGCCGTACTACGACGCGGAGAACGGTCCGCCCAATTTCCTGATGCGCAACAATCGTGATGGAACCTTTCGCGATGTCACCAAACAATCCGGTCTGGATCAAAACAACACCCGCTTCAGTTTTTGTTGCAGTTGGGGCAACTACCGCGGCCAGCCCGGGCAATCGGGGCCGGACCTGTACGTGGTCAACGATTTCGGCCGCAAAAATCTTTACCGCAACAACGGTGACGGCACCTTTAGCGATGTCGCGCAGCAGGCCGGCGTCGAAGATGTGGGCGCCGGAATGGGCGTTTCGTGGCTCGATTTCGATCGTGACGGACGCGAAGACCTTTACGTAGCTGATATGTGGAGCGCAGCGGGCATTCGCATCTCCAGTCAGGATAATTTTCGCAACCACGACGATGACAAAGTTCGCGCGCTCTATCGAAAGCACGCAATGGGCAATTCCTTGTTTAGAAACGTAGGAGAACGCTTTGAAGACGCAGTTGCCAAGTCAGGGACGACGATGGGCCGCTGGTCTTGGTCGTGCGATGCATGGGACTTCAATCACGACGGTTTTCCCGACCTATACATCGCCAATGGCATGGTTTCCGGCAGCATACGCGACGACCTCAATAGTTTTTTCTGGCGCCAAGTGGTTGCCAATTCGCCAAACGAACCCAGGCCAAGCCATGAGTACGAACAAGGTTGGAATGCCGTCAACGAACTGATTCGATCGGATCACACCTGGAGCGGCTTCGAGCGCAACGTTTTCTATTTTAATAACGGCGACGGAACCTTTTCCGATATTTCAGGAATTGTTGGTCTGGATTTTCTGCAGGACAGCCGAACTTTCGCGCTCGGCGACTTTGATCACGATGGCCGGTTGGAAGTTGTTTTGAAGAATCGCAACAGCCCCCAACTGCAGTGCCTGAAAAACGTATTGCCTGAATTGCCTCCCGCCATCTCGTTTCGTCTTGCCGGAAGAAAAAGTAATCGCGACGCGGTCGGAGCCAGAATCGCCATCGAAACACCCAACGGCTGCCAGACTCGCACCGTTCGAGTCGGATCCGGATTCCTCGCACAACATACGAAAGAAGTGTTTTTCGGCTTAGGCGCTGCAAAGTCCGTTGTTCAAGCCACCATCGATTGGCCCAGCGGATTCTCTCAGAAGCTGCAAGACTTGCCCATCAATCACCGGATCTGGGTCGAGGAAGGACTGCCTCCATCGCGAGTAGAGCCATTCGCCAAGGCTGAAGGTGCTTCGGCAACCGCATCAGGACTATACGAACCTGAAATTCTTCCGCGGTCGGTACAAACTTGGCTCCTCGTACCAGTGCTCGCGCCCGATTTTTCTCTTTCGAACCTTGCCGGGCTGGCGGAAACTCTCTCAGCCCATCGCGGCAAAACAGTGCTTCTCCATTTTTGCTCCGCATCCTCGCCTGCAGCAGAAAAAGACCTGAATAATTTTGAAGGGTGTCACAAAGAGTGGGCGAAAAATGGGTTGCAACTCCTCACGATCAACATTGATAGCGCACAAAACTCAGACGGCAACAAAACGCAATTTCCCAAGGGGGCTCATTCGTTCCCGATCCTCAAAGCTACCCCGGACGTCGTCGCCACGTACAATCTGCTTTACCGCCAATTATTCGACCGTCATCGCGACATGCGCGTACCTCTGTCTTTCCTCATCGATCCGCGCGGCAACATCGTGAAGATCTACCAGAACTCAGTTTCGACTCAGCAATTCGAAGCGGATTTCCACAGCATGCCGCAGAACGATTCAGAGCGACTGTTCAAAGCGCTTCCTTTTGCCGGACTACACGAGTCCTTCGACTTTGCGCGAAACTATCTTTCTCTCGGTTTCGTCTTTTTCGAACGCGGCTATTTTGAACAGGCACAGCTTTATTTCCAACAAGCCCTCAGCGACAACCCGGAAAGCGCCGAAGCTCTCTACGGTCTCGGCAGTGCGTACTTGCAGCAACAAAAGACCAGCGATGCCCGCGAATGTTTTCAGCGTGTTCTGCAACTCCATGCCGGCTATCCCGGCACTTTGCCCAATGCCTGGAACAATCTCGGAATTTTGGCCGCGCGTGAAGGCAACACCGATTTAGCCATTGAACATTTCGAGCGTGCCCTGCAAATTGATCCCGATCATTCTGTGGCTCTGCAAAATCTCGGCAACGCTTACCGTCAGAAAAAAGATTGGCCACAAGCGAAACGCGCACTGGAAAAGGCGCTCTCGCTCAATCCGGATGATGCGGAAGCAAATTACAATCTCGGCATGGTCTATGCGCAAACCAACGATACAAATCGCGCCTACGAGTATTTGAAAAAAGCCTTACTTGCGAGGCCCGCTTACCCCGAAGCGCTCAATAATCTCGGAATTCTCTATCTCCGCACACGACGCCGCGAAGAAGCCAAACAAAGTTTCGCCGACTCGATTCGTTTGGCGCCCGCGTACGACCAGTCTTATTTGAACTTAGCGCGCGTCTATTCCATCGAAGGCGACAGAAAAAAAGCAAGGGCGGTGCTTCTGAAACTTCTCGAACAATTTCCTGATCACCCCCAGGCCAAGGAAGAACTGAAGCAAATAGAGCAGTAGTTCATTGCGAGAAACAAACAACTTTAACGGGTACTAATTTTTTTAAGGCTTATCCAGCTCCTCGGCTTTCCGCACTTCTTCGTTGGCCTGTTCGGTCCGACCGGTGCGCTTATAAATCACGGCCATACGCTGATGCGGCTCCGGAGCAGTTGGAGCAAGTGAGGTGGCTTCCTTCAGGTAGACCAGCGCTTCGGAGTCCACCGCAGCCTTCTCCGACCGCTTGGCCAATTCAAGCGTGCACTGATAAAGGATCGTAGCAGTGGCCGTGTCCTGCGAGTTTAGATGGTAAGCGCGGCGAAGTGCTTGGTAGGCGGGAAGAACTTCACCAAGGTTCCACAACACAGCCCCGTAGAGTGCATTCACCGGAAACAGATCGGGCCAGCGCCGGACGGCTCCTTCCAACGGCCCGCGAGCATCTTCGAAGCGCTTCAGTTGATAGTAGGTGAACGCCAGATTGTACTGCATTTGTGGGGACTGTGGAGCTAATTCCGCGGCTCTCTGGAATGGTTTCAGCGCCTTGTCGAGTTCACCATGTTGGCCGTAGAGAACGCCTAAAGCCGTCAATTTTTCGGCGTCGTTTGGATCGTAGAGCTGATCGCAGAAGGAAGTAGATTTTTCGCTCGGCCCACTGTCCAATTCCCGGCCGCATTCGAATCTCAATTGGCTTTGCTTGTCGCTCCGTGCCTTTATTTCCCTGGCTCGGCGAAAAGACTGCTCCGCCTCTTCTTGACGGCCTTCTTTCCGATACAAATTGGCCAATTCGTATTCGGCGCGTGAGTCGTCTGGATTCAATTCGATCGCTTTCTTCAGCCATTTTTCAGCGTCTGAGTTCGAACCCTGCTTCAAGTAGGCAAGACCTAAATAGAATGCGGTGTCCGGAAAGGGCGGATTGGCGCTGGCCTTGTTGAGGTTTGCGACCGCACCATTATATTTGCGCTCTTCGAGATCGAGTCTTCCCAGGTAGTAGAAGACCCCCAGCTGTTCGCCAGCGGCACTGCGTACAGCTTCAAATTCGTGGCGCGACTCGACGGATTTGTGCTGCTCGAATAGGGCGACCGCCAAGGGGAATTGCGCCCGCATAACCAGGCCTGGGTCAATCGCCAGCGCCGCCCGAAACTCTTTTTCGGCCACCTCGTATCTCTCTTGCCTTAACGCTTCGTAGCCATTCCCGAGGTGCACTTCCATCGAATCTGCTTTAGAGGAGCTCTGGGAATGGACATTTTGCCCTGGAGCTTGCCAGCCCAGAGAAATTCCAGGGGACAAGAACGGTAGAAGGACCAGATTCAATCGCCAGGTTCGCAGGATTGCCATGTCGGCTCAGGTGCTTCGCAGAACCGATGGCAAGATTATCATAACCGGGTTCCGAGCCCGGTGCCGCATAGCCGACTCCAAAGAGAGTGCAGTTTGGCCAGTTGCAAGATCGAGCGTCAAAAGTTGAGTTTCAGCCCGAACTGAATGACGCGCGGGTTGTTCACCGTATTCGGTACTCGCCCAAATTGACTCGGAGAAGCGATGTCCGCCCCTGTCCCGCCTCCGAACGCAGAGGGGGTGTCAAATTGCGCATGGTTGAACAGATTGAAGAATTCCGCCCGGAAATCAACGCCCATATTTTCCCAGGGGAGAGCGAACCGCTTGATCACCGAAAAATCGGTATTCACGAATCCCGGGCCCGAAAGAGGGGCGCGATTTGCGTTCCCCAGCTTACCCGCTGCGGGGGCTGCGAAGGCGCAAGGGTTAAAATAGAAACTAGAGGCGCTTAGCGAGGTCGGACAGCCTGCTCCTCCACCTGGCTGAAAGGGGTCGCCGACCTTATCGGGTCGGATCGTGCTGGATGCGCTACCGCTGTTTAGTATCCCGGTACCGGACTGGTTGTTGCCATCCACAATGAATATCGGAAAGCCAGAGGTGATTTTTTCGATGGTAGTTATCTGCCAATTCCCCAGGATCGCATTTGTCGCAGCGTTCCAGCCGCTGCCAAATCTCCTGCCCTTGCCGAGCGGGAGGTCATAAATCACGCTGGCGGTGAAACTGTTGTTCAGGTTGATCTGGGAAAGAGCCCAGTCCAGCTTCTGCCAGTTAGGAAGCGGGAAGTAGGGCGCTCCGATAGGGGTGCTCAATCCATCGGAATAGCCTGAATCGTAGGTCCGTGAGTAGGTGTACCCAAGCAGCGCGTAAACTCCATATTTCGAGCTTTTGGTCTCGGCCTTAATCTGCAGGGAATTATAGTGAGCGAAACCAAGGTCGTTGATGCTGAATACATTTGAAAATGGGAAGTTCGGAAACGCCTTGGGAAGAGCTGCCCCACCGGGGCCACAGCCTATCGTATACCCGGGCGTTCCGCATGCCGTTGGAGATGAGACGTTTATGTTATTGCCATAGTTGAGAATATGGGAACTGCGCGAGCCCGCGTATCCGGCAGTCAGCACGATTTGGCCGGGCAATTGGTGCTCCACGTTGACGTTGAACTGTTGGACCCGCCCCAGTTTGATATCGGTTTTTTCGGTAGTGAAATTCCCCGCAAAGTTAACGGGAGTAGACGGTGGCGATAGAAGGGGGAATCCATCCGAAAACCCGATCAATTGTCCCGTGCCAACATTTGGCGTTCCGCCATGAGTGGCACAGTAGGCGGTCGCAGTGGTGCAGCCACCGAATTGTGCACCGAACGATTCCGCAGCGAACGGCGGATTCGACCATAGTCCCTGACCGCCCATGCTCCAGGCGGAGTCGTGATATATGGCGTATCCGCCACGAAGCACAGTCTTGTCGCTGCCAAGCACCTTCCAGGCGACGCCGATACGCGGTTCAAGCGCCGTATAATCCATCTGGATACCGGCACCGGAGCCCACCTTCGTGCACGGTTGGAGTGCAGCGGTGCACCCATTACCCGGAATCAGCCACTGATAACTCGTGGCGGATGGAATAAAATCCGCCATCCGGCCTCGAGCCTCAGAAATCGGAGTTGCCAAAGCCCAAGCCAGGCCCAAGTTGACTGTCAGGTCTCGGTTGACGTGCCAATCGTCCTGGACAAACGGACGGTAGATCTTCCATCGTCTGCCGGTAATATCCCCGCTGTAGTTCTGGTCGTGAATCCGCTGAATCGGCAGCCCCATCAAAATATCTGCCATCGGGTTGCCAAAAATGCCAGAAGAGGCGAGATTGAACTGGTCACCACTCCAAGCACTGACAATCACCCAAAATCCGTCTTGGAAGCCCTGGGCTCGCACATTCATTTGATTGATGCGGATCCCGCCTCCGACCTTGATGTCATGCTTGCCGCGAATCATGTCGAATGAATCGTTGATGGTGAAGACGTTGGTTCCGCCCTGGAAGGGGGAGAAACCGCGATCGCCGAGCGACCAGTAACCCCCGACGACCAGGGTAGAGGTCAACCCGCAACTGCCGCCATTGCAGGTCGTACCCGTCGCCGAGCCGCATCCAAGATTGCCACCCGGAATCCCGAGTTTATTCGACTCGCAGGAGCCCGTGCCTTGAGAAGTGATGTAATCGAAAATCCGGTTATAGCCAAAACTGAATTGATTTACGTTGGTCGCTGAAAATACGTGTGTCTCGCCAATCGCTACGTTGCGCGCGTGATTGATGATGCCCTGATTGCTGCCGAAGGCATTCGGCTCCGCAAAAGTTCCGGTGGCTCCTCCTGGTACATACGAGACCGCTTGGTCATAGCTAAAACGGGCGAAGGCAGAATCCGCGCTGGAGAAGTTGTGATCTAGCCGGACGTCAAACTTTGTCTCGTCCAGCTTGCGTACGGGTTCGGTTATAAAGTTGAATCCGTTTGTCGAGAATCCGGGAGTTGGCAATGGATAGAGGTTAGCCATTTGGGACCCGATGGCGTTAATCAAGGCCGGCGGGATCACATTGCAAGGGGTGCCCTGAAATTGCTGGCCGCTGGCCGCACTTACCATGGGCGTAGGCTGGTTTGTGCCGTTTAGGCACTGGAAATAGATATTGTTATTTGGCACGTTAGGGGTGTTGTTGGGAGCGTTGAGGGTGGAGGAGGCGCCGAACATATACGGGTTAGTGATCACGATATTCGAAACGGGGTTCCCGAAATTATCAGCGCTGTAGTCTCCGTTTCTCATCGCAGCCGTGGGCACTAATCCAGGAAAGGTAATGCCATGGCGCTGATACTTTTGCTCGGCATCGACAAAGAAGAAGGTCTTGTTTTTGCGAATTGGTCCGCCAATGGCGCCGCCAAACTGATTCAGGTTGAACTTTTCCGTCGAAGTCGCGAAGAAGCTCTTGGCGTCCAGCTTGGTGTTGCGAAGGAATTCAAATAGGGAGCCGTGGAAACTGTTGGTTCCCGACTTGGTGGTCAGCAAGACTGTGGGCCCGGCCCGCGTGCCGTATTCCGCTGAGTAATTGTAGGTGAGAACTTTGAACTCCTGCAGCGAGTCGATAGAGGATAGGATGCTGATTCCGCCGGAGGTTAATTCGTTATTGTCGACGCCGTCGATCAGCCAGTCCGTGCTGTTCGCGCGCGAGCCACCCACTGAGAGGGAAAACGGGCCGCGAGCCGCTACTTCGCTGCTCGCATTGTTGGTAAAAAAGCTGCCGTTGCTGGTTTCCTGTGTGGTGCCGGGCGTCAGCGTAGCGAGCTGCACGAAATCGCGCCCGTTCAGAGGTAACTGAGCAACCTCCTGTGACGTGATCACCTGGCCGAGCGAAGGGTTGGCCGTCTCCACCGCTACCGCGTTAGCAACGACTTCGACACTCGAACTAACGGAGGCTGGCGCCAACGCAAAATCCAGTTCGCGCTGCTCATCCACCTGCAGCCTTACGTCCTTGCTTTCCGTCGTCTGGAAGCCCTTGAACTCTACCCGTATCGTGTACATCGATACCGGCAGCAACGCGATGACGTAATGGCCGGAGTCGTCGGTCGTGGCTTCGCGTACCGCGCCGGTCGCCTGCGATGTAGCCTTGACGGAAGCTCCGGCAATCGCCGAGCCGGACTTATCGGTCACCGTTCCTTGAAAAACCCCTGTTGCCTGCCCGAACGCCGCCTGCCCACAAAAAAACGCTGCAAGGCATACAACGACCGCAAAAAGGATTCTCTTGCTCATTTCCCTCACCCCTCATGACCACCCGATAATCAAAATCCCCACTTTTAAGGCTTGCTGAAACCCAAAATTCTTACTCTTCGCGCGACGATAAAACCCAATCTCTCCGAATCCAGGAGCAACGCATAAAAAAACTGCTCTTCAAATGCACAACCCGATGCTGCCTCGACCAATGCATGTCTTAATTTGGGTGAAAAAACCAGTGCGGAGAAATTACTTCCCCTTCGCCGTTGTGTCAAGGCCCAGCGATTTCTTTTCCGATTTTTATTACCATAAATTTATTCATATCTATCAATGAATTGAAATGATGATTATAGGTTGTGTCTCAGTTTCCGGCGGGATTCCTGGCTCCCGGCGTAGGCCCCGTTAATAGTTCCACGAACTCTTTGTAAAATTTTGTTTTGTCCAAATCGTCCTGCACTTCCACCAGGATTTCGCCTGCTCCCGGCTGATTTCCGAGCCTCCATACCAGCGTATTCCCGTAACCTGCCCCGCGACCGGTGTCTACATCCATATAGAGTTTTTTCCATTTCGTGATAATCGATGGATCGAGCCACGCCACCGCCGCCAGCTCGTCCCACAGGAAATTCGCCGACGCATACTTGGCTACATATTGCGCCACCGGCGTGGGGCTCTTCCGGATCTGCTCGATCAATTCTTTGGCCATCAGCGTCTTCACGGAAATGTCAACGGTAGTTACCACCACGCGTGGCCAGTGTGCGTGCAACACCGCGCTCGATGCTTCCGGATCCATCCAGAAATTAAACTCATGCGATGGCGACAGCGCGAATTCCGGATTGTCGGTGCGGGGATTGATGCTTCCTCCCATGACAATCAGTTCCTTGCTCAACTCCGGAAACTGTGGATCGAGAGCAATCGCCATCGCCAGATCGGTCATCGGTCCCGCCGCATAAATCGTCACCTCGTGCGGGTATTTCCTCACCATGCGCACCAGAAAATTCGCGGCGTTTTCTTTCGACGCCTTGATCGCCGGATTGCCTTCCGGCATCGGCGGAATTTCCAACGGCCCATGCACCGCGTGGCCCACCGCGAAGTTCCACGCGCCCTGGTAAACCAGTTTTCCGTAAAGCTTTTCCCACTTTTCGATGAATTCCTTGCTGCTGACCAGCGGAAACGCCGCGCCCGGCACCACAGGAATATCCGTGCGCCCAATAATCTCCATCAGCCGCAAAGTATGCTGCACCTCCTCATCGCGCCATGCATCTCCGGTCAGCACCGTAATCCCCAACACTTCTGTCTCTGGCGAGTTGACCAGTGCAAGGATTGACTGCATGTCCGTGCCGCCCGGTCCCGCGGCGTCCTGATCAATAATGACCTTGCGCTTTCCCTGAGCCTGCGCGGCAAAGCTGCAGGCGGCGCTCAGAACGGCCAACATGCATGCTCGATAGAGCCATTTCATAAAAACATCCCTCTCTTGTTGCGTTTAAGCTTGTTGCCATTTTGTTTGGCCGGCGAGCCATCAGATTCAGATATTGTCACGACGTGCGCGCCATGATGATCAGCGCGAGTCCTACCAGGAAACACGCGAACATGGCAGCAATCAGCTTCGATGTGCCGGACGGCGCAGTCCGGAATTCTCTCCAGATGAACACTCCCCAAAATGCCGCGACCATCGTCGCGCCCTGGCCCAGCCCGTAGGAGATCGCAAATCCCGCCCGTCCCGACGCGATAATGTTGAACGACATCCCAACGCCCCAAATGATTCCACCCAGGATACCCGTGAGGTGCGTGCCTAAGCCGCCCTTAAAATAATCCGCGTAGGTCACCGGTGTTCCCACGAACGGTTTTTTCATCATCAGCGTGTTCAGCAGAAAATTGCTGAGAAAAATTCCCACCGCGAAAACAAATACCGCGCCGTAGGGCCCCAGCTTGCCCGCGTCCGGCCGCGTGAAATCCGGATACATCGAAGCGGCCACAAAGCGGTAGAAAAAGCCCATAGACAGTCCGCAGGCAACTGAGAGAACAAGTCCCTTGGTGCTGACTCCAGCCGCACCGCCAGGCAGTTTGCGGTACGCGACTGCATCCAGAATAATTGCCAGCACCACCAGCAGCACGCCGCCAAAAAGCAGCGGCGGGTTGCCGATTGGATCGGCGACGTAATTCAAAACTACGCCAAGAACCAGCGCGATGCCGATGCCCACCGGAAACGCCACCGACATTCCTGCGATATCAATCGCAGCAACCAGAAGAATATTTGCCAGGTTGAAAATCGCGCCGCCCAGCAACGCGGAATAGATGCTGGAATGCGAAGCTTGCCCCAGATCTTGCAGGAATGGACGGCCTGCGATGCCGTGAGTGCCCAGCGTGAGCCCCAATAGCAGGGATAAAAGCAGCACGCCGATCACATAGTCCCAGTAGAACAGTTCGAACCGCCAGCCCTTGCGCGCAAGCTTTTGCGTGTTGGCCCACGAGCCCCAGCAAAACATGGTGATCACGCAAAACACCACCGCCCACGTATAACTCTGCAAGACAAACATTCTCGCTCCTCTAAACGACACTCGGTCTCATAAATATTTTTGGAAGGACATCGCTCAGAAGCTTACAGAAGCTACACTGGTGCCCGTCATTCCGCCCGCCCCGCGCTTTGCGCGGAGGGCTTGTTTCCGCCGCGGCGGCTCCATTCATCTTCAAACTCAGCACGCGTAGGAAACGATTTCTGCGTGCCGACCCGCATCGTAGAAAGCGCGGCGTAAAGATTCGCGCGCGACAGCGCTTCTCGCTCCGGCAAACCTTCCGCCAGGAACACCGAAAAACTTCCGATGAACGCATCACCCGCGCCCGTCGTGTCTTTCGCCGTCACCTCAAACGGAGAAATAGTCTCGGCTGCTTCCGCGCTGGCAAGCAAGGACCCCCGAGCGCCTAAAGTGAGAATGACTTTGCGGAATCCCTTTTGCAGCAGTGCGGCAGCACATTTCTTTGCATCATCGACCGAATGGACGGGAAGTCCGGCGATCGCTTCTGCCTCGGTTTCATTGGGAACAAAATAATCAGCGACAGCCAGTTCACTAAGCTTTGCAGGCAGAGCCGGCGCCGGATTCACGATGCAACGAATCTCATTTTTCCTCGCGAATTGCACCGCATAATAAACCGTTTCCAGCGGTATTTCGAATTGCAGAATAATCGTATCTACGCTGCGTAGCGTTTCCGCGGCGGCATCGACATCAGCAGGCTTCAGAGTGTCGTTTGCGCCCTTCACCACGATGATGCGGTTTTGCCCATTCGGCTCAACAAAGATCGGCGCAACTCCGCTCGATACGCCATCCACAATTCCAACATGCGTCGTATCAATTCCAAACGCCGCAAAATTTTTCACCGTAGCTTCGCCGAAAAGGTCGCCGCCAACCCTGGCGACCATCGCGACTTCTGCGCCGCACAGCCGCGCAGCCACTGCCTGGTTCGCGCCCTTCCCGCCAAATCCCAGGTCGAACCGCGTCCCAAAAATAGTTTCCCCCGGCCGTGGAAATGTATCGCTGAATGTCGTCAAATCGGTGTTGGCACTGCCGATGACCGCAATGCGGGGTGACCTGGGCATATTGCTTCCTCAGAAAATGGCGCCACGAACCTATAACACCCCAGCTGAATGAGCAAGCGTCTACCTAGAAGCGACAAGTGATCGGCGCGCGCCTGCCGACTCGACGAAAATGGCACGTTCACCGCTCGTGGAGCGGGACTTCCGCCCCGCACCACCACATTTTCTGCGGACTATTTTTCTGCGGCGCGAATCAAACGGATGTACTAGCGCAATTCGGCCGATGCACCACGCGGGACTTGATGGCTACCACGCACAGCGCGTTCATCATCGATCCGCCGAACTTCTCTGCGGCTGCACCGACGCCCGAGCCGGCCACGCTGCTGCTGCTATTGTCGATGCTAGGCTTGGCAGTTTTCCGCCTACGCCGTAAATCTCATGCATGAATGTTGAAATGTTAGGGTGATTCAGTGCAGACGACGATCAGTCGTTATCCATAGAGCTAACCCCAGAAGAGTGGTCGGGGCGAAGGATTTGAACCTTCGACCTCCTGGTCCCGAAATAGCGTAGCAAGAATAGTAAAGGCTTTGTCTGGCGTCGCTTATGAGACAAAGAGAGTCGATTTTTCCCTCTCAGTTGTACCTAAGCTGTACCTAGACTTTTGGCATGAACCCATCACCAGTTGGAGAGGGTGTCTGCCTTCTAAGTAAGAATGGCGCAGGTTCGAGTCCTGCCGGGCGCATCAGTTCTTTTGCGTCCATTACTCTTAATGTGTCACAACGGAACTTAGATCAGGACCACGAAGTCTCGCTCCGGGTTCTTGTCGGGTAACAGCGTCCGGACGGCTCGGTCCATCGTTGCCAATTTTCCCCTCTTGTGGATCGCGAGCCCCAACAAATACGCATCGGTCACTTGTTGATGACCTGCCAGTTTTTGGGCCAAGGGCTTCAAGGAATCTATCATACTGACTTCATCGGCCCAGAACCGGTGCGCTGGGTGTGCGAGGTTGGCTTGTAGCAGGGTGAGCGCATCCGTCGGGGTGAGTGCGTTTGCTGAAAAAGCCGGGTTCGAGAGAATGCGCACAAAGCTGGTCTGGGTCAATGGGCACGTTGCCCATCCGTCGCGCGCGTGACGCGCGAGCCATTCGTGCACCTTCTGGTGATCCCGATGGGTGGGCCAAGCCATCGCGATAAGGACGTTAACGTCCAACAAGAAACCGGCTTTCACTCCAACTCATCCTGAAGTTTCTTGACATCCTCGGTCGTAACGGCCGGCGATCCCGAAGGCAAGTCGACAACGTGGAATCCGTTTATCACCGTAGTCTGCAGGGGTGCGTGCAGCCCTCGCCGCACCAATTCCGATACCGCTTTGCCAATGGCCACATCCCTGCTTTTCGCATAGACCTTTACTTCCCGAAAGACATCATCGTCCAGTGAAAGTGTTGTCCTCATGGGAACAATGATGCAATAATGGAATGTCGATGTCAATAATAAACAAATAGCATCACACTAATCATCTGATGATAGCAAATCCAATTCGTGACGTGCGTTTAGTCCAACCCGCCTGCCAGCCTACAGTGAGAGAAATCTTTGTCTCACTGCAAATGACTTCACGCCACGCATATATGTCTCTTCCAGAAAAAGCGAACGGCCCCGGGGGTGACGGGGCCGTTCCTGCTTCTTATCGCGAAGGGAGGCACGCGGACGAAGCGGACTCAGAAGTAAAGCTTCAGTGCCAGCTGAAGGATTCGTGGATCACGAGTGCTGATGATGCGTCCAAACGTTCCTGACTGCCGTGATGTACGCACGCCGTCGAAGTTCGTGTGACTGAAGATGTTGAAGGCTTCGGAGCGGAATTGCGTGCTCACGTGCTCGCCGACTTTGCTGTTCTTGAACAAAGAAATGTCCCAACGTTGCAATCCAGGACCACGAACTGAGGCGCGCGGTGCATCTCCCGGAGGCCCTGCAGCGTTCGGCGGATTTACAAACGCCGCAGTGTTGAACCATTCCGTGAAGGTGTGAGGCGCGCCGGAATTCGGATTCGAGATTTGATTCGGCCTCCGTCCCGCAAAGCTGTTCCCGTCCAGAAGCCCGAGCCCTGCCGGGTCGATACTCCTGCCGCCGGTCACCGTCAAGGGCAATCCGCTGTACGCATACACAATGCCTGATAGCTCCCAACCACCGAGAAGATGCCCGGAAAACCCTTGCAGGTTGCGGTAGAACGGCAGTTCATAGATGTAGCTGACCGTCAGCACGTGGCGGCGATCGAATTGGGCTTCGCCCCGCTCGTCGGACAGGTTGTAGGTGTTTTGTGGCGTGCGGAAATCCGACTGCGAATTCGTAATCGCGTGCGAGTAGGTATAGTTCGCGCTGATTTGCGAATTCCCACTAAAGCGCTTCTGAACGCTCATTTGCAGAGCATGGTAGTCGGAGTCAAAGCGCGAGGAAAAGGCGTTGATCGCGTCATAGCCCAAGAACGGCCGAACAGCGTTCAGCTGGGCGGTTCTCTTACCTGAGGTAATTGGAGCCGGTATCCCCGCTGCGACATAAGCCAGCGGCAGCGGCTCGTTAATATCAATGACCCCCACAAGGTGCGTGCCCTTGTTTCCAACGTATCCAATATCGACAAAAAGTTTGGGCGCGACTTCTCGCTGAACGTCGAGGGTCCATTCCTGTGAATACGGTTGCTTCCAGTCGGATTGTTGGACGGTCAGCGCAGGAGGAGACAGATTCACGTCAGGAAGAATGGCGGTCGGATCGTTGAACACCGTATTGCTGATCGTTACGTTGCCGGAGAACGGAGGATTCGCGAACTCGCCATTCTCCTGTGTTCCGATGGAAGGTGAATCGTAGAAGATGCCGTAACCGGCGCGAATGGAAGTTTTGCCCGTCTTAAAGGGGTCCCAGGCAATTCCAATTCGCGGAGCGAAATCGTGCGTATCGTGGCGTGCGACTTCGTCGCCGAACGGTGAGTTCTGCCCTCCGATAATCACTCCGTTGAGAGCCGTTCCGGTATTGGCCACGAGATTTCCCGTCGATGGATCGATTTGCGGCGCCTTTGCCGGGTCAAAAAGAGCAGGGTCGAAACCGGTCGCATGGCCGTTCGCGTCCGTCGGCTGATTGAAACGCGAATAGCGTACTCCCAGGGTCAGCGTCAGATTGTCTTTCACACGGTAATTGTCCTGGCCGTAAAGTTCCCACTGGTGTTGGCGAATCTCAGCCCGAAAGTCTGTGTTGTTCTGCGTGAAGCTGGAAACATTTCCGAGAAGGAAATTGGCCCATTCCTGATCGAGTGTCGCATTCCCATTAGGATTCGTGTCGTCGAACGAGAACGTTCCCTCATTGCCGCTGCCCGCATTCTCAGATTTCTGATACCAGTTGTACTGGAATCCAAATTTGAATGTGTGCTTTCCGTGGCTTACGGAAACGTTATCGAACCAATGGTGATTGTGGCTAAAATCCCGGTAAGAGCCAAAGCCAAAGAGTCCTTCGGAATCATTGAAACTTAGATTTGGCACACGCGGTACCTGAACCGGGAAAGCTAGCGTGATCACGGAGACAACGTCAGGCGCGTTTTTGGCGGCGCCCAATCCGATTGGGTCGCTCACAACCGCGCCGTAGGAATAGTTGTAACCTCCTTCATTCACGATCTGCGGCGTGATGGTCGATGTCGCCCGAATACTGAACTGTTTTCCAGGCGAGTTGGTACTTGGTGTGCCAGTAAACTCGATGAATCCAGCGTTTCGTGCCTGCCCGTAAACCGCATCGATCAGGATGCGGCCAACCCTTCGTTCCGAGCGGCCTCCTCCGTATACAAATCCTGTAAGTCACAGGTAGGTTCGATCTGGATTGTGCTGCGATGAAAAAGATAGTGCGCCAGACCGACTAGCCGGCCTGCTCGCTCAGCGATTAGCGCGTGAACAGGCTCGTAGGCGTCAAAGAAGCGCGACCAAGTCATCTGTGTGATCTGCGGCGGAAAGTCATTGCGCCAAGCCGGGGTGCGATGTGATTGCCCGAATGATGCGTCATCTGACTGCAATCCGGCCCTCGGTATGATTCAAGAGATCGAGTGCGAATCGTTTTTTTCGTTTGGCGAAACACTGTAGTCGCCTTAGCCGTATCTTTCGATAGACCCTGATTTAGGCCAGTTAGGACAACGGAGGAAGCATGAGTTCCGCTACAAACCCGGGCAGATTTGCGGGCTGGCTGTACATACTCACGTCAATATTTGGATTCTTCGCCATGGGCTATGTGCCTGACAACCTGATTGTGCACGGAAACGCGGCGGCGACGGCCAGCAACATCGTGGCCCACGAGACGCTCTTTCGCCTCGGCATCGCGGCTGAACTCATCGGCATGGCCGGTTTTATCTTCGTGGCCGACGCTTTGTATGACCTGCTCAAAGGGGTCAACCGGCGGCACGCCTCGCTCATGGTGACGTTGATTGTGGTTTCAGTCCCCATCGCATTTGTGAATGAGCTGAACTCAATCGCCGCCCTGGCACTCGTTCGCGGAGGTGACTTCCTGTCCGCATTCGAATCGCCTCAACGGTATGCTGCTGCAATGTTCTTCCTTAATCTGCATGGTCGCGGATTTGTTGTCGCCGAAATATTCTGGGGTCTTTGGCTCTTTCCACTCGCGCTGCTCGTATACAGGTCGCGATTCCTGCCGAGGTTCCTGGGTGTCTGGCTGGCCCTCGCCGGCGTTGCCTGGGTGATTGTCAGCCTTACCGGTATTCTTTTGCCGCAATATCAGGATAATGTGTATGGCTACGCACAGCCCGCGATCCTCGGGGAGATAGCATTCATGCTGTGGCTCACCATCAAGGGCGCTAGGCCGTCAATGGATGCCAAGGCCTAGAGCGATGCGGCTTGAGCTACTAATCTGACATATCGAATGCCCTTACATCCGCCGTGAACCCGGTATGGAAGTGCCAACGACTCTCGTAACATGCGCATTCGGTCGCCTCAAGGTAAGGCGTGCGGGAGTTGGTGCCTGGCTCTCACGTCCAAATGGACAATGAAGACGTTCGCGCGGTAGTCTCTGCCCAAGCCAGCGATGGGTTGTAGGGAAGGGTCGTGCATTACTCTCTTTAGCCGAGGGAAGTGCGTGTGAGGGAGGTAGCCATGCCGGCTGTCCGCATTGTTGCTGTTTTGGTTTTCGCACTGCTGCGCACAGGCACCAGCGCGGCACAGCAGGCATCATCGCCACGAGTTGTGAGCCTGCATGCGCCCGACGGAACTGAACTGAAGGGGAGCTATTTTACTTCGAGTAAACCAGGCCCAGGCGTTTTGCTGCTTCACCAGTGCAACCAACAGCGCAAATTGTGGGACGTGCTGGGCGAGCGCCTTGCTTCGTCGGGGATAAATGTTCTTACGTTCGACTATCGTGGTTTCGGGGAGAGCGGCGGAACTCCGCACGACAAGTTGACGCCTGAGGAGGAGAACAAAGTCCAAACCGAAACCTGGCCGGGCGATATTGAGGTCGCGTTCCAGTATCTGTCGGCTCAGCCTGGGGTAGAGCGCAAGCGGATAGGGGCTGGAGGCGCGAGTTGCGGTGTCAACAATGCGATTAAATTGGCGCGCCGGCATCCAGAAGTGAAATCGCTGGTTCTGCTGGCGGGACCGACGGATCGCGAGGGACGCCTGTTCCTGCAATCGTCGAAGAACATGCCAATATTCACATCCGCGGCCGATGACGATGTGTTCGGCCCGCAGGTATTGCTGATGCAGTGGTACTTCAGTCTTTCGCCAAACTCAGCCAGCCGGTTCGCGCACTATGCGTCTGGCGGACACGGGGCAGAAATGTTCGCGGAACAAAAGGAGTTACCCAGGATAATCGCGGATTGGTTTTTGGCCACGCTTGAGAATAAACCGGAGACCGCACCGAAAACGAACGGCCGGGCGATGGAGCCGCAAGTGCTTAACAATCTGGAACTGATTGACCAAGCGGGTGGCGGCGGCGCGGATCGACTTGCGAAAAGTTTAGCGGCAGGTCGCGACGGCGATGCGGCGGCGTTGTTCCCGGAATTCATAGTCAACCTGATCGGCTACGAACATATACAAGCAGGAGATATTAAGGGCGCGGTGGAGATCTTGAAGTTGAATGTGATGGGGTATCCCAATTCACCGAACGTATATGACAGTGTGTCGGACGCCTACCTTGCCGATGGGCAAAAAGATCTGGCGCTACAGAATGCGAAGAGAGCTGTGGAGTTGCTTGCGAACGATACTGTGGATGGGGAACAGCGCCGCAATGACATCCGCGAGAGCGCCGAGCAAAAAATAAAGCAATTGACTCCGGCCAATCCGTAGAGTGAATGGCAGTTTGTCGAGCAGAATCGAAAACTTGTGCCGGCGTCGTGGATCAGTTTCCGATGACCTCGTTAATCGCATAGCTTGCTCGTGAGAAGCTATTGTTCGCGATTTACTTACAGGGAGCTGGCGGATGAGATTCTGGCGCACAATTTTGGGTTTGGTCAGCATGCTGGCGGCCGGCTCGGCGCTACTGTGGCCCCGAATTGCCCACACGCAGCAATCACAGCGGGTTCCCACGATCGAGGAGTACAATCCGAAATCCACGCTGGTCACAAAGGAGCACAAGCCCGAGCGCGCCAAGTTTCCTTTCATCGATATTCACAGTCATCACTGGAATCCCACGCCGGAGCACGTCGACCAACTTGTCAAAGAGATGGATACCATCAACCTGCGCGTGCTGGTCAACCTGAGCGGGGGCAGCGGCGAAGAGCTGCGCAAAACTGTGGCCACGATGAAAGGGCGCTATCCCAATCGATTCGTGGTTTTCGCGAACCCGAGCTACGAGGATATCAATGTGCCCGGGTACGGCAATCGTGCCGCAGAACGACTTGCTGCCGACGTGCGCAATGGCGCGCAAGGACTGAAAATCTTCAAGAATTTTGGCATGGACCTGAAGTACGCGAACGGCGAGCGTGTCCACGCCGACGATCCGATTTTCGATCCGTTGTTTGAAAAATGCGCGGAGCTGAAGATTCCGGTGTTAATCCACATCGCCGAACCTTCGGCATTCTTCGATCCCTGGGACTACAAGAATGAGCGCTGGGAGGAGCTCAACGAATTTCCGCAACGCGCCCGACCGCCTTCGAAGTATCCCTCGTTTGAAACGCTAATGGCCGAGCGGAACCATCTCTTCGCCAAGCACCCTCGGACGCACTTTATTGCCGCGCATCTGGCGTTTCACGGCAATGACTTGGAGCGCCTCGGCAAACTCTTCGACACCTTGCCGAATATGTACGTGGATATCGCCGCAGTGCTCGCCGAGTTGGGGCGCCAGCCCTATTCTGCACATGATTTTTTGGTGAAATATCAGGATCGCGTGTTGATGGGCAAAGACATCTACGATGTGAGTGAATACAAATGGTATTTCCGCGCTTTGGAAACCCGCGACGAATACTTCGAGTACTACCGCAAGCGTCACGCTTTCTGGCGAATCTATGGCTTCCAGCTCCCAGACGAGGTCCTCAAGAAAATCTATTACAAAAATGCGCTGAAACTCGTCCCCGGCATCGACCCAAAGGCCTTCCCAGATTAGGATTTGGGTTGCACCTACTGCTGTTCTTTTCGAGGCTGCATCTCGCGTTTGTCTAAGGAACCAAGCAATGCGCCTTTGACTCCTTCTACAAAGGAGTGCAGAGTGAATGCTCTCATTGCCGAACGCGAAAGGGCACACCCTCCAGGGTTTGCCCGCCGACTCTGCATCGCACTCAGTTTCATTAGTCTGCTCATGGGCCAAGTTGTTTCTAGTACCCGCGGGGCGGGAGTAAGATAACGCCATGGAAAACGAGAAGCTGGTTCTCGTAGCAACGTACGGCACTCGAGCGGAGGCCGATTTGGCCAAAGGCGCACTCGAGGATGCCGGTTTTCCCGCGATGGTGCAGGCGGACACGGCAGGAAAGATGCGTGAACACTTGGCGTGGTCGGGACCAGGGTTTCGAGTGTTGGTGCGGGAAAAGGATTTGACCTCGGCGACCGAGTTCCTTAATGCCGCAATTGACTGGTCAGATGTTGAATTTCCTGAAGAGAATGTGCCACGAACCACGTGGCGGCGATTTACCTAAGAGACCTGCCGGAAGAATCATGCAGCAAGCGAGTGGTAAGCCTTACCGGTAAAGTGTTCCTTTGGCCGGTTCAACTTCTCCGGTAACGGGCGTTAATCGGGACCTCTCGGGGTGGCGCTCGGTTAGCGATGCCTCATCGCGTGATTGACACCTGGGCCAAGAGAGAGAAAGAGGTATAGACTTGCGACATTTGCTTTGATCCCAACTCAGGAGACAAACAATGGCGCGACGCAGGTTCTTGGCTCAGCTGGCGGGCTTACCTTTTCTGGCATTGGGCACGAAGGCGCAGCAGTCTAAAAAACCTCTGAAGATCATGATGAAGAGCGCGTGGGGACCCGATGACCCAACAAGGGCTGCATTTCCTTTCGCGCACGGACTCGTGCTCGCAGAAGCCGGCCACGAAGTACAAATCTTCCTACTCGCTGAGGCCACCTCTTTGCTGCGAAAGTCGATGGCGAACGCGATCCTGCCGGTTGGCTGGCCGCCGTTGAGCGAAACCCTCGAAAAGGTTGTAGCGAAACATATTCCGATCTTTGCTTGAGGAGCCTGCTCCCGGGCCCGTGGGGTCACGGAAACAGACTTGAATCAGTGGGGAGCAAAATTCGGAAGTCCAGCGATCTTTGTCTCGCTCGTGGAGTGGTCAGACCGGATTATTGTGGAGTGAAACCCGGCGAAAATACCGACGTGCACACTTATCGTGAGGTGTGACACTCATGGACTTCCAGTTTCGGCGTCAACCAGATGGGATGAAAAGGCCGGTCTCCGCGGGATGCGATACGCTCCCAATGTTCGACGTGCTCAAGGCACAATAAAAAGGAGACCGGCTATGGAGAAGACTAGCACTGTTCGGGTAAATGGAAACATGATTTTCAAAGGACACAAACTCGCGATTGGTGTGGACCTCGGCGATCGCTGGTCGTGCTACTGCGTTTTGGATGAAGCGGGCGAAATCCTTCTGGAACAGAAAGTGGCGACGACACCGGAAGCGATGCAACAGGAGTTGAAGGCTGGATAGCAGGGCGGGCTTTGGCTTATGGCCCAGGTGGGCGGAAGGATTCCTTTATAGGCAAACGAGCGCTAATGGAGTGGCCCGAATCTGGGTCACATGCGCATCGTTTGCGGCTTAGCGTATGTCAGAGACCTCCAAACCCATTCCATTGGACCGAAGCGGAAGTGCCGCAACCACGATAGGCTGAGTGGAACCTGCACCGAGTAAATCGCAACGCTCAGGGCCAACCCACCGGCTGGTCCGACCTTGCCAAACAGCCCGGACCCGTAGCTATAAAAGACAATTGTGCAGACGAATGACTGAAACAGATAGTTGCTGAGCGCCATGCGCCCAACCGCAGCCAGCGGAGCCAGCCGCGATTTCCACGCGGGCCGCTGAGCTAACAGAATGAGTGCGCTTGTATAAAAGGAGCAAAGTCCGAGGTTGCCGATGGTCTCCAGTCCTTCTTCCCCGAGGCCGCCCAAGTAAGGACCGAGCAGTTCAGGGAGCTTGAATACTCCCGCCCTGAAAAGCATGCCGACAACCCCGAGAGCCGAAGCCCACCACAGGGCTTTGCGAGTGAAGGGGAGATACGTTTGAAGTTTTTGAAAAAACTCACGACGACCGGCATAAAGTCCGATGAGAAAGAGACCGAGAATTTGCAGCCACGAGATGGGCCAGGAGAGGCTCCAGGCGACGGCGCGTGTTCGCTCTAGAGAAATCTCTGCGAACGTCCCGTGCGAGTAGGCGCGCAGAGATTCGTTCCATAGTGCTCTGTAATCTGCGTCACTCGCAACAATGTGCGCGAACAAGCGCTCGTGCAGGTCTCGTTGAACAGGCATCAGCGCGATGGGAATCAGAAGAAGAGCGATGGCAAACACAAGAATAGTTTTTGGGCTGCGCGCGCGAAAAGGAAGTAGCAAAAAGCCCGTGAGCGCGTACGTTACCAAGATATCGCCCGACCATACCAGAAGACCGTGCATCAAGCCGATAAGGAGCAAGGCCAATAGCCTTCGGCGATAAACGGGAAGAAATGGCGTAGCAGACTTGGACGAGCGCGCGAGCTGAATACTAAACCCCACGCCAAACAGGAAGGAGAGCAAAGGATAAAACTTATCTTCTGCGAACAGCCAGAGGAGCCAGCTTGCCGCTTCATCGAGTTGTCCGCCGGGCAGCTGAGCACGTATGCCACGCATCGGCCCCCAGTTTGGCCATCCGTAAAGCGGCATATTGACGAGGAGGATTCCAAAAATTGTGAAGCCGCGAAGGATGTCAATGACGTCGATACGCTGCGGAGCGGCGATCGGGAGCATCACATTCGTTGAGATTGGAGCGACCGGTGAGGCGGAAGTCTGCTCAGGCATTGTGGAGCCGTCAGGCCATTTATGGGTGCGCATTTCGAAGTCGGCGTATTATCGGGCAGACTAACACTGGCGATTCCTGTGTCAAGAAAAGAAGTTTCGCCCTCGCGTGAAGTCTGCATAGTTGGCCAATTCCTGAGTAGTCGGAAAACCGGAGTGCGACCTGTAAAGCTGCTGAAAATGGTTGTCTGGAGAGGAGGAACCCACTTCCTACGCCCGCCATTATGCTCTGAGCTGATGGGACTACCGATACAAGAACATGCTGGGAGACAGGTTCATCTGCTCAGGGGTTGGCAACTTACCGCCGGGCGTAAAGCTAACCAAAGCCGAGTGCGCGAAGCTGCGATAAGTGTTCCGACCTCGCAGACCGTACCGCATTGCAAGCCAAACTTTTGGGGAGTAGGCTCTCTCCAGCCCTGCCCTACCCATCTTCCTCGGTGCGATTCCGTAAGCGGGACCACATCTCCGGAGCTATCGGAAGCCGACCGGGAGAGGAGGACATTTCCTATGTCAACGAAGAACAAGCAGATTGCTCTTCGCCTCTACGAAGAAGTCTGGAATGAACGGAAGCTCAACGTCGTAGACGAGCTGATTTCCCCCAGCCATGCCCTCCACGACCCCAACCTATCCGGCTCGCAGACAGGTCCGGAAGGTTACAAACAGCAGGTTGTCCGGTTTACGACGGCTTTTCCCGATCTGCATTTCGCCATCGAAGACATTTTTTCCGAACAAGGCAAGCTGGTTGTCTCCTGGATGATTTCCGGCACTCACGAAGGCGAGTACGAAGGAATTCCTCCCACAGATAAGAATATATTCGTGCATGGAATCACGATCCATCACATCGTCGACGGAAAAATCCTGGACTCATACGTCAGCTGGGATGCTCTGGGCTTGATGCGACAACTCGGCCACCCTCCTCCCCTCGGAAAAACCATTGTGGCGGCAGGCCCTCATGGCCTTGAAGCGAACACCATCAGCATGAATGGCGTAATCGTCGTCTATCTCAGCGGCGCTATTCTCTTTCGCGAAGAGTCAGCGTCTCTGCGCATGTTTGTGAAAGACTTGTTGAGCAAATCTCGGCACATCGTGCTCGACCTCGGGGGGGTCACACACATCGACAGCGGGGGCTTGGGTACTTTAGTGTCCTTGTTCGTTTCAGCCCGGAGGTTCGGCGGCAACATCAAGCTCGCCAACCTGGGAAGTCACCCGAACGAGGTGTTACACATTACGAAGCTCGCAACCGTATTTGAAGTATTCGACAAGACGGAAGACGCGGTTGCCTCTTTCAAGAGAGCCGCCACTGCCATCTGACCCATCTCCGGCACCGGTTCCATGCGTTGCGAAGGACTATGAGTGCCAGCACGGCTTGAAGAGACCATACCCATGCCCATGCCCATGCCCATGCCCATGCCCACGCCCACCGAGCTTTTCCACGAAGCGGTAGTGCGAGATGGTCTGGTCGATGAGAGAGTCGGTTCCTGACATGTGCCGGACATGTTAGGTTGCGATAAGAAGCAAGTCGACGATGAGCGACAGCTTCTTGGTCAAGTCTGATAAACGCAAATCGTACAAGTGAAATTCTGCGCGAAAGCCGAAACGGCACTTGTGTGGAGTCGAGGTGTGGCGCGGTGGTTTAGGTGGAGCCTATCTGTTGCCGACTCTTTCGTCTGCCGGTGCCTCACTAACTCCGGTTTAACTCCCGCTGTGGACCACCGCCTTTTCACGCACCCGGTTAGTACTACTGTGTCATAAACGACGTGTGCAACAAAATGGACAGCAACGAAGCTGTTTGAGCAGAAATCTGGCGAGCTTGATCCGGAGTGTAGCGATCGAGTACGGATTATGCCGCTCGGCGCGAATGCGACGAGCCG
>WNFA01000292.1_pt1 | contig 41471 bp, 40 predicted proteins | sample 5400481 | NCBI WGS metagenome assembly WNFA01 (sample SAMN13153340, study PRJNA577476) | soil metagenome | isolation source: 120 cm saprolite under Douglas fir tree site 2 hole 1 replicate 2 | place: USA:California | collected 2015-04-18 | reverse complement strand
TACCCGGTGCTCCAAGCCGCAGACATCCTGATTTACAAAGGCGATTTTGTTCCGGTGGGCGAGGACCAGGTACCGCACGTCGAACTGACTCGCGAAATCGCGCGCCGCTTCAACATGTTCTATCCGCGCAAGGGCGTAGGAGGTTACGGAGGAACTAACGAAGAAGCCCGCCGCCGCGCCTACGTTTTTCCCGAGCCCCAGCCGCTGCTGACCCCGGCTGCGAAGTTGCCGGGGACAGACGGACGGAAGATGTCGAAGTCGTACGGCAACACCATCCTGCTCACCGATCCCGAGCCTGTGGTTCGGCAGAAGCTCAAGACCATGGTGACCGACCCGGCGCGGGTGCGCCGCAGCGACCCGGGCAATCCCGACGTTTGCCCGGTGGGCGATTTGCACAAGATTTTCAGCGATCGCTCCACCATCACGAAGGTGGACGAGGGTTGCCGCTCCGCCGGCATTGGCTGTATCGAGTGCAAGGGATGGGCCGCCGACGCGCTGGTCAGCATCCTCAATCCCATGCAGGAGCGGCGAAAGAAATATGAGGACAATCCACGCCTCGCCTGGGATATTCTGGAGGCAGGCTCTTCCCGGGCCGGCAAGGTAGCCAGCGGTACTATGGATGAAGTGCGGGAGGCGATGGGCATGTCGCTCGACTACGAGGCATCGGTCGGTACAAGCAATCGCAAATCAGGGAACCATGGCTGAGAATCTGAAAATCGCATCCGACAACCTGCCACCGACGGAAGCTGAGGGCACGCTGGCGCCCGTGGTAGAAATGCCCGCGGCGCCGAAGCCGAAGGAACCCAAGCCTAAAGAAGAGAATGACTTCCCTTTCTCGGTCATGGTCAGCGACGTCTACGAGGGGCCGCTCGATCTGCTGCTTGACCTGATCCGTAAACAGGATATTGATATTTATGATATCCCGATTGCGCGGATCACGGCGCAATACCTGGCCTACGTGGAAAAGTTGCGCGAACTGGATGTGAACGTGGCCGCCGAATTCATTTACATGGCGGCGGTGCTGATCCACATCAAGTCGAAGATGCTGTTGCCGCGCGATCCCGAGGCCTTGGCCGGCGCTGAGGACGATCCGCGCGCGGAACTAGTCAACCGGCTGATTGAGCATGAGAAGTTCAAGTCAGCGGCGCAAATGCTGTTTCAGAAGCAGCAGATTGAAGATGCGGTCCGTTCGAACCCCGCCATCAGGGAATTCATGGACGCCGAGGGGACCGAGCCCGAGATTGCCGCCGACGTGATCGATCTGGTGAAAACTTTCCAGCAGGTCCTGGAGCGCGCCCGCTCGCGGCCGATGCTCCAGGTGGACGAGGAGACAGTGACCGTTGCTCAGATGATCGATTATTTGCAGAGGAGGCTGGCGCTTGAGGATCGGCCTCTGCGTCTGAAACAAGTCTTGCGCAATGTGAATTCGCACCAGGCGCTGGTCTGCATGTTTCTGGCGCTCCTGGAGATGGTTCGGCTGCAGGCCATCCAATTGCGCCAGGACCGCATTTTTGGCGAGATCCTGCTGCGCAAGCATAGTGGATTTGACGCCATTGTCGCGGAACAGGCAGCGGTGCGCGATGATTGGAGATAGACTGCTCTACAAGGCACTTAACCATGAGTCTTAAAGCTAAACTTGAAGCCATTATTTATGCCGCGGAAACGCCGATCACGCTCGATCACATGGTCGAGTTGCTGAGTGAATCTGCGATCCCCGAGGGCGCAACCGACGAAGAGGTCAAGTCTCGTGTCTGCGTCGCGCTTGAGGAACTGATCGACGACTATGCCGCTGCCCACCGTGGCATTGAGATCCGCCAGATCGCAGGCGGATATCGCATGTCCACCAAACCTGAGCAGCATGACGTGGTCCGCGAATTTGCCAAGAGTCTGAAGCCGCCCATCCGGCTTTCTCTGCCGGCACTTGAGACCCTGGCTGTGATCGCATACAAACAGCCGGTCACCGTACCCGAGATCAGCGAAATTCGCGGGGTGGATTCGAGTGGCGTCATCGCCACGCTACTGGATCGGAAATTGATCACCACCGCGGGACGGAAGGCGGTCATCGGCCGTCCCATTCTCTACAAATCCACCAAAGAATTTCTGCTGCGCTTTGGCCTCAAGGACGTGAGCGAACTGCCCAGCATGGAAGAGTTCGAGAAGCTGGTGGCGGAATCGTTTCAGAGCGAAATGCTGCCTTTGCCGGACGCTGGTACGGGAGCAGACAAGGCAATCTCTGCTGAAACCGCGCTTACACAAGTTGAATCCGACCCCGAGGCCGCCGATTCGGAGGGTGAACTGGCCTCCGCCGAGTCGCATCCGGCGGGCGAGAACGACCCGGCTGCATGAGGCTGGTGGGTAGTACCCTAAATTCATGAATCACGAAGGACACGAAGTTACTCGAAGGCCAGAATCATAAAAGTTTACTTCGTGTACCTTCGTGTCCTTGGTGGTGAAAATTCGGACACCCTCATTCCCTTGAACCCGCTTCTTTCTAGCTGAGACGTACTTGATTTTCCCTATGCCCACTGAACGCCTGCAAAAAATCATCGCCGCGGCGGGAATCGCCTCGCGCCGCAAGGCCGAACAGCTTATTGCCGGCGGGCTCGTCTCCGTAAACGGGCAAGTCGTTACGGAACTGGGCAGCAAAGCCGACTCCGGGCGCGATCACATCAGGGTAAACGGCAAGTTGCTGCATGGTGCGCAGAAAAACGTTTATCTGCTGATGAACAAGCCCAAGGGATACATCACCGCGGTCACCGATCCCGAACGACGGCCGACGGTGATGGACCTGCTTCGCGGCGTGGGAGTCCGAGTGTATCCGGTGGGACGCCTCGACTACGCCAGTGAAGGCCTGCTGCTGCTCAGTAACGACGGAGAGCTCGCGGCTGCGCTCATGAAGGCCTCGTCCCACGTCCCCAAGACTTACCTGGTGAAAGTTGCGGGCACACCCTCGGCAGATGGATTGGCCAAGCTACGTTCCGGTGTTTTCATCCAATCCAAAGGTGGCAGGAGATCGAAGACAGCGCCCGCCAAGATCAAGCCCATTCGCGAAGCGGACAATCCCTGGTACGAGGTCACCCTGATCGAAGGGAAGAACCGGCAGATTCGGCGCATGTTCGAGGCCGTTGGCCACCATGTGGAAAAAATCAAGCGAGTGCGTTACGGGCCGCTGCAGTTGGACGTCCCTCCGGGAAAATTCCGTCATTTAACGATCCAGGAGGTTTCCCGCCTGAAATCTGCCGTGAAAATGACTGGGCACTAGTTCGTGAACGCCCGGGCGCAACACCGACGCCTACATTTTGACTACGCTGATCAAGCTGGATTCGAACGAGAACCCCTTCGGACCTTCGCCGCTTGCGGTCAAGGCCATGCAGACCATACTCGCCGACTCCAGCAGCTATCCGGATGACGAGGCCTCAACGCTGCGCCTCAAGCTTGCCCAACTCCACGGCGTAAGCATCGAACAGGTTCTGGTCACCGGTGGGCTGACAGAGTTTCTGGGCATGCTGGCGCGGACATTTCTGGCGAATGGCCTGAACGCGGTTACCAGTGAGCGATCTTTCATGGTGTACCGCCTGGCGACACAGGCGGCGAATGCGCAGTTAATCGAAGTTCCATTGCGCCGGGACGGTTTTGATCTGGCCGCGATTGCCGCCGCGGTAAACCGGGACACCCGACTCATCTTTCTCGCCAATCCCAACAATCCCACCGCCACCGTAGTCGCGGCCGATGAACTCGATCATTTCCTGAGGCACATCCCGGAACAGGTTGTCGTCGTGCTGGACGAGGCCTACTACGAATTCGCCGCCGATTTCGCAGCCCGCCGCGGCGTCAAATATTCGCATTCTCTGGACTACGTTCACGAGGGGCGCAGAGTGGTGGTGCTGCGGACGTTTTCCAAGGTTCACGGACTGGCCGGGGTACGGGTTGGGTATGGGATCGCGCCCGCTGAGCTGACCGCACGTATCTCGCGCCAGCGGGCGATGTACTGCGTCTCGAACCTTGCCCAGGCTGCGGCGTTAGCAGCGCTCCAGGACTCGGCGCATATCAGGAAAGCAGTTGAAAACAACACCGGTCAGGCGGAGCGATTGGTGCCGGAAATTTCCGAACTCGGGTGTTCGACGGCCCCGACATGGGCGAATTTTCTGTATTGCGAACTGGGTCAGGACGCCGGCAATTTTGCCGCGCGCCTGGAGGCCGAGGGCATCGTGGTTCGCGCGCTCGCGCAATGGGGCGCTCCCCAAGCCATCCGCGTCACCATCGGCACTCCCGAACAAAATGACGCATTTTTGAAGGCGCTCCGGAAATTGAAGCATGCCTAGTTGATCTTCACTGCCGCCCAACAGTCATTGGCAACTGTGCCGCGCCGTACAATCCGGCATCGCTGCCCAATAACGCAAGCGTGACAATCGTCTTGGTCGGACCCTCAGGGTCGATCTGCCCTGACGCTCCGTGTCCTCCCGGCAGCGGCGAACTGGGAGCCGTGGCTGCATAGACCAGGCAGCGCTGCCGCAGTTCCTCAAAAATAAATGGCGAAAATGCTTCCCATGCACTCGAAACTCCTCCACCGATGACGTACATGGGAAGATTGAACGCGTTCACCAGGTTCGCGAGGGCGATCCCCAGCGCGCGTCCCACGCGGCCGAAAATTCGCTTGGCTTCCTCGTCTCCCTGAATCGCCAGGTTATAAACCGCCTTGGCGTTGAATTCCGGATCTGAATTCGACGCACTGGCGAGACCGGGCGCACGGCCAGAAGCAATCGCCTCCTTCGCCATGCGGACAACCGCGGTGGCCGAGGCATATTGCTCCACGCACCCGCGGTTGCCGCAGCCGCAGGGAGGTCCTTCAGGTTCCACGGTCATGTGACCAAACTCCCCTGCCATTCCGGTCATGCCATGCCAGATACGTCCCCCAAGCACGATTCCGCCGCCGACGCCGGTCCCCAGCGTCAACATGATCATGTCATCCACGTCGCGCCCCGCGCCCAGCCATTTTTCGCCAAGCGCAGCGACGTTGGCGTCATTCTCGAGAATCACTCGCGTGTTCAAGACGCGCTCGATTTGAGCTTGCACCGGAGATTCCGCCCAGCCCGGCAAATTGGGCGACTCCCGCAGCGTGCCTGTCTTCATGTCAATAATGCCCGGTACTCCGATGCCAATTCCCTGTAGCGATGCGGTATTCCGATATTTTGCAGCGAGCAGATGAATCGCGTCGCACATCTCGTGGATGACGTGGTCCTTGCCCAGTGCCACGCGGGTTCCGAGCGTGACCTTCTCCATCAAATGGCCCTGCTGATTGACAGCGGCGATGCGGAGGTTGGTACCGCCGAGGTCGACCCCGATGGAAAAATTGTTCATAGGTATGTAGCGTACCAAATTTCAGATTGGGGATAGGTAGCGCCGGCGTCTCGCCGGCTGTCCGGAGGGCATCTTGCTCTCCGCTTCGTCGCGTCACGAGCGGACGCCCGCGAGACGACGGTGGGCCTGTCCTGAGCGAAGTCGAAGGAACGCCGGCGCTACTTTTGACACCGCGGGCAGTAGTGGCTGCTGCGGCCCCCAATAACCACGCGCTTGATCGGAGACTTGCAGACCAGGCAAGGCTCTCCTTCCCGGCCATAGACCCGGTGCTGCAGTTGGAAGAATCCCTCCTCGCCATCGGCGTCAACGTAGTCGGAGACCGAGGAACCTCCCAGGGAGATCGCTTCGCGCAGCACTTCCTGGAGCGCGGCGTAAAGCCGGCGCAGTTCCTCGCGGGTGAGCGACGCAGCCCGCCGTCGTGGCCGGATGCCTGACCGGAACAGTGCCTCATCGGCGTAAATGTTGCCGACGCCGCGCAACAGCTTCTGGTTGAGCAGGGCGCTCTTGATCGGCGTTTTGCGTCCATGGAACAGCGCAACAAACGGATCCAGCTGAACCTCGAGCGGTTCGGAGCCGCCAGCCTCGAACCCATGCGCCACACTCAAGCGTCCGAAGCGCCGCGGGTCGACGAAACGCAACTCCCTCCCTGAGGCCAGCTTCACAACGGCATGCGTGTGTTTTGCGATTTGAGCATCGGGCTCACAAACCAACAACCGCCCGGTCATTCCCAGGTGAACGATCCATTGAGCGGTCGGTTGCGGTTTTGCCTGTGTGGGGCGGGCGCCCCCGCCCGCCGCCTTACGTTTTTCTGGTTTCAGCCTTTTGGCGGGCGCGGGCGCCCGCCCCACACCGACCGACTCCAGATCCAGCACGATATGTTTTCCTACCCGGCGCACCGTTGCGATGCGCCGTGATTCCAGAGTCGCCGCGATTTCGGCTGCCGAGGATTTCAAAGGCTCGGGCTTCGACCCCAGCCAGACCGACTCTATAACGTCCCCGGTGACCCGGCTAGCCAGGCCGCGCGCGATGGTCTCAACCTCAGGAAGTTCAGGCATAAAACCAGTCTACAGTCGTCAGTCTTCGGTCGTCAGCCAAGCCATACCCTGACGACGGAAGACTGACGACCGAAGACCGCATTCAGAATTGCTCATCCACCATCCCGCGGGTTATGATTGCCGGTACACATCAGCCCTGCCTTTCCCTGCAATTCTAATGTGACGCAGTTCTTCGCGGGCAAGGAGTGTGTGCGACCCCGCAATGCGGCCGGGGCGGCCGCCATCCTGTTCCACGGAGCTGGCTTTGAAGAAGGGTAAGACTGCGGTCATCGTAGGTGCGCAGTGGGGCGACGAGGGTAAGGGCAAGATCGTCGACGTGCTCTCGGAAGATTTCTCGGTCGTGGCCCGCTATGCCGGCGGGCACAACGCCGGACACACTGTCATCATCAACGGAAAGAAATTCATTCTGCAACTGGTGCCCTGCGGTATTTTGCGTTCCGGCTGCCGCAGCGTCATCGGCAATGGCGTGGTGCTCGATCCGGTGGCCTTTCTCAAGGAGGTTGCCGCTTTGCGCGAGACCGGCGTGAAAGTCGACGGCAGCCTGTTCGTCAGCAACCGGGCCCATGTGATTCTTCCCTACCATCGCATGATCGAACTGGCGTCGGAAAATGCTCCCGGCCGAGTCAAGATCGGCACGACCTCCCGCGGCATTGGGCCGACTTACGAAGACAAGATGGGGCGGCGTGGCCTGCGCGTAGCCGACCTGCTCGACCTGAAGCTTCTCCGCACTCACATCGAAAACGCCTGCCAGGAGAAGAACATGATCGCGCACGCGTTGTTCAACTCCGAGCCGCTCGATCCGGACAAGATGTATCAGGAATACGCCGAAGCCTCGGCGAAGGTGGCCCCGTTCGTGTGCGACACGGCCGCACTGCTGAATCAGGCCCTGGCTCAGGGCGAGTCGGTCGTGTTCGAAGGCGCGCAGGGCACCATGCTCGACATCGATCATGGCACCTACCCTTTTGTGACTTCATCCAGCGCCACTTCCGGCGGCGCCGTCATCGGAACCGGGGTCGCTCCTACGGCCATCGATACCGTGATCGGCGTGACCAAAGCCTACTGTACCCGCGTGGGCGGCGGACCATTTCCTACCGAGGCGCTAGACGACCGGGGAGATCAGCTGCGCGCCCGGGGCAACGAGTATGGCGCGGTGACCGGACGTCCACGCCGCTGCGGCTGGCTCGATTTGCCACTGTTGCGCTACGCTGGCATGATTAACGGCATCTCCTGGCTGGTGGTGACGAAGTTGGACGTGCTGGACGAACTCGACCAGATTCCGGTTTGCGTCGGTTACAAGATCGACGGCAAAGCGACGGCGGAAATTCCAGCACACGGCAGCGGGTTTGACGCAATCGAGTGCATCTATCAAAGCCTGCCCGGGTGGCGGACTTCGACGCAAGGAGGTACGCAGTTCGAGAAGCTGCCCAAAGCGGCGCGGGAATATTTGAACTTTCTCGAACAGGAAAGCGGAGCTCGCATCGGCATGGTCTCTACCGGGCCGGGACGAGAGCAGACTATTTTTGTGGACGGCTTCGCTGCTGAACTCAAGGCATTAACCGGTCAGGAAGCTGGAGTGTCAGGAAAAATCTAGTGAACGGAGCGAGTGATGGTCGTTCTGGCGGTAACCTGGATGGCAAAAGTAAGCCGGGAAGCTGAAGTTTCTGGCGTTTTTTCGAAGCTCACCGAGGAGTCTCGCAAGGAACCCGGCTGCGTCATGTACGCCGTGCACCGCCACAAGACCGAACCGCGCCGCTTCTTCATCTACGAGCAATACAAGGATGACGCCGCGCTCGAAGCCCACCGCGCTGCGCCCCACTTTCTGCAGTACGTAAAGAAAGAACTACCGAAAATCGCCGACCGGGTGGAAGGCCATCTTTACGAGCCGCTAGGCTGAACGGGTGGTCGCGGGCGACTCGCCCGCGTGCCCTCACTTCGCCTTGTCCGCCATCAGCACCCCACCGGAAGCGTAACTCTCCTTCGACACTTCATGGAAAGCCACCACCACGGCTTCGCGGCGGGCGCCCGCTTCCTCCACCATCGCGTCGGTAATCCGCTGTGCCAGCTTGCGTTTTTGGTCGGCGGTGCGACCGGTCAACATCGTCACTTGAACCAATGGCATGAAGTGCAGCTCCTAGCTAAATTCCTTACTGCGCCAGTTCGTATCCCGCGAAGAAAAAGCTCAGCTCATAGCGGGCGGTGTCATCCGCATCGGAGCCGTGAATCGCGTTGTACTCGATACTGGTGGCCCACTTTTTCCGAATGGTGCCTTCTTCCGCGTTCGCCGGATTGGTGGCGCCCATCAGCTTGCGCAGGTCGGCAATGGCATTTTCCTTCTCCAGAGCCAGAACCACAATAGGTCCGCTGGACATGAAGTCAGTCAGCGAACTGAAGAAAGGCTTGCTGGCGTGGACGGCATAAAACTGCTCCGCCTGATGCTTGGAGATCTCGAGCATCTTCATGCACAGAATGTTAAAACCCTGCTTTTCGAATTGCTCGATGATGTCGCCGATGGCTTTCTTGCGGACCGCGTCAGGCTTAACAATGGTGAGAGTGCGTTGAAGTGTTTTCATTTTGTCGTTGGTCGTTATTCCTCTGAGAACTGAGAACTAGAATCTGGCAACTGGGTCCTAAACTTTCACTCCCATCACAGCCGCCACCGTCTCCCCGATATCCGCCGGCGATTTGGCCACGCGTATCCCGGCGGCTTCCATGGCCTTGATCTTCTCGGCTGCTGTCCCCTTGCCGCCGGAGATGATCGCCCCGGCGTGGCCCATGCGGCGTCCCGGAGGCGCGGTCTGGCCCGCAATGAAGCCGACCACAGGTTTCTTCATGTGCCTCTGTACGTATTCGGCCGCGGCCTCTTCGGCGCTGCCGCCGATTTCGCCAATCATCACCACCGCCTCCGTCCGCGGGTCGCGGTTAAATAGCTCCAGCGCGTCCAGAAAATTGGTTCCAATAATGGGGTCTCCACCAATTCCGATGGCGGTGGACTGCCCGATGCCTCGCGTGGTCAGCTGATATACCGCCTCGTAGGTAAGAGTCCCGGAGCGCGAGACGATTCCCACCGGACCCTCCTTGTGAATCCGGGCGGGCATGATGCCGATCTTGCAATGTCCCGGCGAGATGATGCCGGGGCAGTTGGGCCCGATCAACCGTGATCGCCGGTTTTGCAGAAACTCCCAGGTGCGGACCATGTCCAGGGTCGGAATACCCTCGGTGATGCAGACGATCAACTCCAGCTCGGCGTCGGCCGCTTCCATGATCGCGTCCGCGGCGTAAGGCGGCGGCACAAAAATGACCGACGTATCCGCTGCCGTTTGGTTCACAGCCTCCTGAACGGTGTTGAAGATGGGCCAACCTTCGTGCGTGGTGCCGCCCTTGCCAGGAGTGACTCCGCCGACAACCTGCGTTCCATATTCCGCGCAAGCCTTGGCGTGAAATGTACCTTCGCGCCCAGTCAGACCCTGCACGATCACCCGCGTCGATTTATCTACCAGAATGCTCATGGATTCGTATCTGCCTTCAAAACCTTGTCATCCTGAGCGCAGCATCCCGTTCGCCAAGCGAACGGAATGCGGAGTCGAAGGAGCTCTACGCCTCAAAGGCCGCATGTCTACGCAGCGCTTGCCGCCGCCACTACTTTCTCCGCGGCGTCTTTCATGGTTTCAGCGACAATAAAATTCAATCCTGACTGCTTCAGAATTTCGCGCCCCGCCTCGACGTTCGTACCCTCTAAACGCAGAACGATCGGAAGCTGGATTTGGGTCTTCTTGGCTGCTTCGACCACGCCCGTCGCCAGCGTGTCCACTCGCAGGATGCCGCCAAAAATATTGATCAGCACCGCCTTCACATTCTTGTCGCTGAGCAGGATCTCGAACGCGTGCGTCACCTGTTCGGCGTTGGCTCCTCCACCCACGTCCAAAAAGTTCGCGGGCATGCCGCCAGCGTACTTGATGATGTCCATCGTCGCCATGGCGAGACCCGCTCCATTCACCATGCAGCCGACATTTCCGTCCAGCTTGATGTAGTTCAAGCTGTACTTGGACGCTTCGACTTCCAGCGGGTCTTCTTCGGTTACATCGCGCAGCTCACGAAGCTGAGGACGGCGGAACATCGCGTTGTCGTCGAAAGTCATCTTGGCATCGAGTGCAAAAAGGCGGCCATCGCTGCAGGTGATAAACGGATTGATCTCCATCAGCGACGAGTCTGTCTCCTCGAACGCCTTGTACAGGCCGGTCATGAACTGGACCGCCTGGTTGATCTGCTGCGGCTTCAGTCCGAGTGCGAATGCCAGTTTGCGTGCCTGAAACGCCTCCAGGCCCATGCCTGGATCGATGTATTCCTTGAGAATGGCCGCCGGGTTTTCCGCCGCCACCTGCTCGATTTCCATTCCACCCGCCACCGACGCCATAAACACCGGCCTGGCTTGAGCGCGGTCAACCACGATCCCCAGATAGAGTTCCTTCTCAATGGGCAAAGTTTCTTCGATCAACAGCCGGCGCACGACGCGGCCTTCCGGTCCGGTCTGGTGCGTTACCAGCGTCATACCCAGAATCTTGCCCGCCAGTTCCGTGGCTTCTTCGAGGGACTTGGCAATCTTCACTCCGCCACCCTTGCCGCGTCCGCCGGCGTGGATTTGTGCCTTGACCACCACTCCCGCTGCACCCGCTTCGAAGAGTTTTTGCGCCGCTGCTTGCGCTGCCTCCCGGCTCTCGACCATCTCGCCCCGAGGCACCGCGACCCCGTACCTCCTCAGGATTTCCTTGGCCTGGTATTCGTGGATTTTCATAGTGATTCCTGACCGGACCTATCGGCAAAGTCTAGCTTGCAGCTTAAGGCAGCGGGTAGCGACATTCGATTCTATCGAAGGCTTGAGCCATTGGGCAAACCAGTGTGGGGCGGGCGCCCCTTCGACTTCGCTCAGGGCAGGCTCTCGCCCGCCGCTCTTGACTTTGACTTTGCTGGTTCGAAACTCCCTTCGCCCACAGGAAATGAGCAGGGACGTGATCCAGAAGTTGCCATCGTCCGGCTTCGCCAAATCCTGACACGATGCTAAGCTTACCTCCACTCCATGATCACTGACGCCCTGCAGCGCATTGCCAACAACCGTGAATCGCTTACGCGCGAGGAAGCACGCGCGGTTATGACCGATATTTTCTCCGGCAGCGCCACCGACGCGCAGATTGCGGGCCTGTTGGTTGCCCTGCACATGAAGGGTGAAACCGTCGAGGAGATTGTGGGGTTTGCCGAGGCCATCCGTGGCACGGCAGAGCCGTTGCCCCTTCACGAACATTCTGCGATCGATGTCAGCGGCACGGGGCGCGACGCGCTGGTGGACACCTGCGGCACCGGTGGTGACGCTTCCGGCACGTTCAATATATCCACCGCCACGGCGTTTGTCGTCGCGGGAGTTGGTGTACGGGTGGCCAAGCACGGCAACCGCAGTCTGAGCTCCAGATGTGGCTCGGCCGACGTCATGGAAGCGCTGGGCGTGAAGATCAGCCTGCCAACCGCGGTTCTGGCCACTTGTCTCGAGGAAGTAGGGATGGTGTTTCTTTTCGCTCCAGCGATGCATTCGGCGATGAAATATGTCCAGCCGGCCCGCCGTGAACTCAGGCTGCGCACCGTGTTTAACCTGTTGGGCCCGCTCACCAATCCGGCTCGCGCCTCGGCGCAGGTAGTTGGGGTGTATTCCGTGGAGCTGGTGGAAACACTGGCGGAAGCGCTCAGCATGTTGGGTCTTCATCGTGCCCTCGTTGTACATGGACTGGATGGCCTCGATGAGATCACGATCACCGGGCCGACTCGCATCGCTGAAGTGCGCGAGGGAAACGTTCGCACCTATGAGGTCACGCCAGAAGAGTTCGGCATCAAGCGCGCCCGGCTCGAAGACATTTCCGGCGGTGACGCCGAGGCCAACGCAGCCATCATTCGCGACATTCTTGCGGGAACAAAGTCGCCGCGCCGGGATGTTGTGTTACTGAATGCAGCCGCTGCGCTGGTCGCCGCCGGCAGAGCCGACCATCTGGGCAATGCCTTGCCACTGGCGGCGGATTCCATAGACTCAGGCGCCGCGGCTGCCAAGCTGAAAGCGCTGGTCGAGTTTACGACGACCTATATGTAAATGCTTGTCATCCCGAGGTCCTTCGCTTGTTGCCGTTTCGCAAGCGAACCGGCAGCCTGCGCTCAGGATGACAATACTTCGGGGACAGCACCTATTTCTTTCCCGTCTCTTTCTTCAACCTTTCAATCTGCTCCAGATGATTCGCCCCGTGCGTCCCCATTCTCTCAATCATCTCCGCTACGGTGAATTCCTTCTCCAGCTCGGGGTGATAAGCGGACTTCTCGAGATCCCCGGGTTTCAGGCGTTGCAGCAGCCTCAGGTTGGCGTGGCGATTCAGTCCGTAGAGTGCAATCATTTCGGCTGGTGGTGTCTCCATAGAGCCGAGGTTCCGCGCCCAGTCGTTCTGGTCCATGGGCGCGATCACGGGCTTCCTGTCCGCGAGCATCTGGCGCAGACGGTAGCCGTAGACAATCTCGATATCGGCAAGATGGCCCAGTATCTCCAGAATGCACCACTTGTCCGGAGCCGGTTTGTAGCGCAAAGTCTTCTCCGGCAACCCTGACACTGCCGCCGCGATTTGCTTCGGGCTCTTCTCCGCCGCGTCGAGAAGTTTCTTGAGTTCGCTCTCCGTCATAACCTCTCCACACATTGAGTAATTGAGTAATTTGGTAATTGGGTAATTGGGTAATTGAAAAACCACTGCGTCTCACAATTACTCAATTACTAATTTCCCAATTCCCCAATTACACAGTGACTTTCTCCATCCACTCCGCCACCTGCACATTCCAGCCCAGTTCTTTGGTCATGGTGTCGCGAAGCTGGGACGATGCCGCCGGCTCGCCATGCACCAGGTAGGTGACTCCGGGCTTGGTGGGAAAGGTGTGCAGCCATTCCAGAAGTTCCGGCGTATCGGCGTGGTCGCTGAATTGTTCAAAGGTTGCGATCTGGGCGCGGATCGGTACCGTCTCGCTGAATATGCGCACCTCGGGAGCGCCGCTCTTGATGGTGAACCCGCGCGTTCCCGGCGCCTGGAACCCGATGAAGATCACCGTGTTTTTCGGATCCGGCAGCCGTTGCATCAGGTGGTGCAGGATGCGTCCCCCGGTCACCATTCCACTGGATGAAATAATGATCGACGGATATTTTGATTGATTGATCTTTTTCGAGTCCTCGGTCGTCGACGCAAATGTGAAACCGGGCCATTGCAGCGGTGACCCGTATTGCTCGATGAGCCGGCAGGTCTCCCCACTGCACTCTTCTTTGTGTTTCAGGAAAATCTCGACCGCCTTGATGGCCATGGGGCTGTCGCAGTACACCGGAATGTGGGGAATTTGTCCGGCTTCCATCAATTCTTTCACCATGAAGACGAATTTCTGCGTGCGCTCGACGGCAAACGCCGGCACCACTACGCTGCCGCCACGCTGCACCGTCTGACGAATGACTTCGGCTAATTTGGGCCTGGGGTCGTCGGTAGGGTGCTGCCGATTGCCATAGGTGGACTCCATCACCAGCACGTCAGCTATCTCTCCTTCTGTAGGCCCCGAACGCACGACTTTTCCGGGAGCGTCGTGATTGTCGCGTACGCGACCGATGTCGCCGGTGAACAGGAGTCTCTTGGCTGCGCCATTCTGGTTGAGCTTGAGCTCCACCATCGAAGACCCCAGAATGTGGGCCGCCGGAACAAAGCGAAACGAGAGGTCGGGCGAGAGCTGAACCGTTTCTTCGAATTGCACCGGACGGAAATACCGCAGGCTCGCCTCGGCTTCAGCCAGCGTATACAGCGGCAAGGCGGGATCGTGCTTCGACCTCTTGTGCCGGTTATAAAAATTCGCATCTTCTTCCTGAAGATGGCCGGAGTCGGGAAGAATGATTCCGCACAGATCGATCGTGGATGGTGTGGCATAAATCGGGCCGTGAAATCCTTCCCGCACCAGGCGCGGAATCCAGCCGCAATGATCGAGGTGTGCATGAGTCAGAACCACGGCGTCAATGCCGCTCGCCAGGATCGGTGTTGGCTGCCAGTTGCGCTCCCGCCATTCTTTGGCGCCCTGGAACATGCCGCAATCGATCAGGGTTTGAAACCCGCCATTTCCGCCGGGATCTGAACCGGTGTTGATGAGATGTTTGGAGCCGGTAACCGTGCCAGCAGCGCCCAGAAACTGGATGTAAGCCAATCTTCCCTCCCCGTACACACAAGAACTCATTTCAGATTTGCGATTTCGGATTTCAGATTGTTTCAAAACCCGCAGCCAGCTGTCACTGTTGTAGCCTTTAATCTGAAATCTAAAATCTCCAATCTGGAACCTTTATTTCGCCTTCGCCGGAATTTCAATCTTGTACACATTATTCCTCAGATCGCTCTCCGGCACGCTGCCGTCGTTCACCACAATCTCCCGGGGAGTAGAAATCGCCTCGAAGCGGATGGTCGCCTCCGCTTTCCCTCGCACTTCGAGCCGCTTCGTGACCTCCCCTTGTTCCATGTTGAGAGTCACCGGCACTTCAGCCCCGGCATCTCCCCGATTTTCCACGGTGACGGTGACCACATAATTGTTCGCCGACATCTCCCGCGGATACACGGTCGCCACGCGCAAATCCGGCAGGCCGCGATCGCGATAGACCCAGTCATCGAAAAACCATCCCAGCTCGCGTTTGGTTTGCGACTGGATCAGCTGTTGCACGTAGGAGGGCGATTTGTCGGCGTCAGGTTGATAGGTCGCAATCGCCTTCTTCAACGCGTCTTCCCCGATCATGTCGCGCAGCATCCACCAAACATACATGGCTTTACTGCGGTAGAACTCTTCGATGCTGGTGCTGATCAAAGACTCGCCCGGATCAGCGCTCCGGCTCTGCCGTCCGGCCAATGCTTTCTCCGCCTCCGCTACCGCGGTGCGATGCAGCCCCATAAAGTCGAGCGCCGCCGCGCGCCCGCTCTCTTGTTCCAGATAGAGGGCCTGGGCAAAATGCGCCAGCCCTTCGTAGACCCACGGACGCGGCGAGAAAAAAACGGAATGCGTGAACTGGTGAACCGCCGTAAGCTGGGCCAGCTTGGAATCGTTGTTGAGCGGAGTAAGCAGCATGCTTCCGCTTTCGTATGGCGCAGCTTCAGGATCGGCCAGTTCGACCACCTCTGCCTTGACCTGGTCTCGTTCCTTCGAAGGTCCGAACCACCCGCCCACAAATGGGACCACCAGCCGCACCGCCTGCACGTACTTCTCGACGCCCGGCCGGTGATCGCGAATGTAGGAGATGTGAAACGACGGCGCTTCAAGGCCCTCATACTGGCCCATCACAAACAGCGGCACAGTCCCGCCGAGAGGTTCGAACGAACACTCGTTGAAGCTTTCGTATGCGCTATCGGTCTGCAGGTTGGTTTGCACGCCTCCCATTTTGCCATTGCAAATCGGAGTTGCAGGAGTGCCGTCACCGGAATGATTTAGCTTGATCTTGAAAAGCGCCTCGACTTCCCGTGCCTTCCATCGCGCCACCGTCTCGAACACGCTGTTGCCTTCCGACAAATTTGCCGCCTCCGTTGCCACGGGATACCAGGTCACGTATCCAATGCCGCGCACCGCGGTAAACGACTTGCCAATCTGATCCCAGTCGGTGTGCCTGGCGTCTTCCGCTGGCACGCCGATTCGCGCCAGCCGGGTTACATCAAGTGGGATAGTTCCTTCGTACCCAACCTCCAGATCCAGCGTGCCCCTGGGCGGAACATCTTTGGGTAGAGTCACTATCGCTTCCGAAAGTGTGCCGGTGTGATCGATGTCCGAAACATAGGGCTGGGAAGCAAACTGCACCGGTTTGCCGTTGAGCTGGATCGATCTCCAACCCAGGCTGGAAGAAATTTGCAGCGCCAGGTTTTTCTGCGCCGATGCCGAGTCGTTTCGCAAAGTGACGTTGCCCCGTACCGCCAGCCTCTGTTGCTCCGGTTCAACCCGAACGTCGAGGTTGTAGTTGGTAAAAGTGAAAGCTTCGCGATCGAGGGCGCGGACCTGCACCGCCAAACTCCACAGGACACAGCAGACGCCCAAAAACTTCATCTCGTATCCGCCGCCTTTTCCCTGCGCTGCCGTACGATTTCATACAGCATGACCCCTGCGGCCACGGAGACGTTCAGCGACGGCACCTTCCCCAGCATGGGAATGGACACCAGAAAGTCGCACTTCTTCGCCACCAGGTCGTGGACGCCCTTGCCTTCGGAGCCAAGCACGATGGCGCAATCCATGTTGTAGTCGAGCGCTTCATAACTTTGTTTACCGCGCTCATCGAGGCCTACGATCCACAAATGTTTTTCTTTCAATTCTTCCAGGGTGCGCGCAATGTTGGTCACTTTGGCGATAGGAAGATGTTCACTGGCGCCCGCGGAGGCCTTGGTCACGGTCGCGGTCACGCCGGCCGCACGGCGCTCTGGAATTACCACTCCATCAGCGCCGGAAGCGTCGGCGGTGCGCAGAATGGCGCCGAGATTGTGCGGATCCTCAATTCCGTCCAGCACCACGATGAGCGAATACCGCCCCCGCTTGGCTGCAACCACGTCATCGAGATCGTTGTACTGTTTGCCCGAAGTAATCGCTACTACACCTTGATGGGCGTTGTTACCCGCCATGCGATCCAGTTCCGCGCGCGGCAGGAAGCGCACCGCGACGCCATTCCGCCGGCATTCCTCCACCACGCGCTGTAAACGCAGGTCGTGACGCTCCTTCAACACGCCCACCCATTCGAACGACCGCCCGCGCGCCTTCAGGGCTTCCGCGACAGCATTGATCCCGTAGATGTAATTCATCGAATCGTAAGTTTACCGCAGGAACCGGGCGTCGGACCTCGGGCTTCAGACCTCAGGCGCCGGAGTCGGACGTTTCACACCAAAGAGACTTTCTCTGCGATCTCTACGCTGTTCTCAGCATCCTTCGCGGTTAAAGGCTCTTTAGGTTTTGCGGGTCGGGACCCAGCGGCCTAAGTCCGAGGTCTGAGGTCCGAGGTCCGAGGTCTGACGACCGAGGTCCGACGTTGGCGCTTTCCATCACCACTCGATATACTTGATTGCGCCCGCTAGGAGAAGTAATGCCCCTGTCCGCCGTAATCGTGGACGATGAACAGCTGGCCCGCGACGAACTTGCCTTCCTCCTGAAAGATGTGGGAGACGTGGACGTTGTGGCCCAGGGTAAAAACGGGGTGGAAGGCGTCAACCTTATCCGCGAACACAACCCTGACCTGGTCTTTCTCGACGTGCAAATGCCTGGCCTCGACGGCTTTGGCGTCATCAAGAAGCTGCTCGACAAGAAAGTCGTCCTGCCCAAGATCGTCTTTGCCACTGCCTTCGACCAGTATGCGGTAAAGGCATTCGAGGTAAACGCGGTCGACTACCTTCTTAAGCCTTTCGACAAGAAGCGGGTCGCGCAATCGGTGCAAAAGGTGCGCGCCAAGCTGGAATCTGGCAGCGCTTCATCGGACAAGTTGGAAACTCTGGTCCGGATGCTGGAGTCGCAGAAGCCGCAAGCTTCCAAGATTCTGATCAAAGCCGCCGGCCGTCTTTTTCTGGTCAACCAGAAAGACATCGGATTCGCCTCCATCGAAGAGGGCGTTATTACAGTCGTGACCAGCGGACCCAACGGCATGGAGGGACAGTCCAACTGTCGTACTCTGGAAGAACTGCTGGACAGTCTCGATCCCAATCTCTTCTGGCGTGCCCACCGCTCCTACCTGGTGAACATCAACCGCATCAAGGAAGTCGTTCCCTGGTTCAAGAGCTCCTACCAACTACGCATGGACGACAAGAAGCAGACCGAAATCCCCGTGAGCCGGGCCCAAACCAAACGCCTGCGTGAATTGTTCGGATTGTAAGTTGAGCCGGTCCAGTGTGATCGCGGGCGACTCGCCCGCGCACTGCGGGCCGTGCGCACCAAGCACGTGGGGACAGCCGCCCTCGTCTGTCCGGTCGACTCCAGGAACGACGGTGTCTGGTCAAGGAATCAGTCGGGCTCAATTGCGGAAGCTGCAACCCCGCGGGCGCGTCGCCCGCGGCCACCCGACCCGCGACTAGGACGGAAGCCTCTCAGGGCAGGGGGGAGGCGGCCGGCCTGGGGGAGGATTCGGCCGCCTAAGGGCTGCCAACCACTACTACGCAGCCAGCGCTTCCAAGGCAATTCGATTGCGGATCACTAATGTCGAACCTTCCAGACGAATCAACTCCTTCTTCTTAAGTTCGCTCAACAGACGCGTAACTGTCTCTCGCGATGAACCAATCATCTGCGCTATCTCTTCATGGGTCAGACTGGATTTGATCCGAATCTCGCTGGTTCCGACCTCTCTCTCGCGGCCGCTTCCCCACGAAAGCAGAAGTCGCGCCAACTTGCCGGCAGAGGAGCGGGCCAGCACCAACTCGTGGATTTCCCGGTAGGCGGATTGAAACTCCCGGCTCAGGGCTTGAGCGGAGTGCAGCCCCAATTCTCCATACCTGTCCAGCAATCTCATCAGGGAGTCGCGGTCGATCGAGTTCACCTGGCAGGGGCCTGCCGTCTCCGCCGTCAGTTCGTACGGTGTCCCTGAAATTACCGCGCTCAAACCCAGCGCTTCTCCCGGCACCGCCATCTTGAGAATGAGCACCTTGCCCTCACGAGAGGTCGTCGAAAGCTTGACCTTGCCCGAGCAAAGCACCAGTCCGCCGCGCGGCATTTGGCCCTCCACGAACAAGACCGCGCCTCCCGGATACGTGCTCAGGTGGCTGGAATCGCTGAAGGCCCGAAGCACGTCCGGGGAAAGGCCACAAAACCACTTGTCTTTCCTCAATTTGCACGTGACACAGTTTTCGATGATTTCTAGTCCGTACGGAGTGTTCATCCTCACCACCACCTCGCTCGTGTCGTGTACTGACGGTCCGCTTTGCGGAGGAGGCTTGCTTTGAGCCGCCTGCGCGCAACGCGAATCCGGAATTCGAAGGTTTCCATGTTTGGTCTCGGCCAGCAGCGCCGCGGCGACGCGCCCTGCTTCTCCCGTCGATCTCAGGCCGCTGACCAGTTCCCAGCCGGCACTGGCATTCGCCTTCTTGTGCCATTGCAGAGCACACGCGAACAAGTACAGGGGATCGAGGCGTGGCTCATCCGGCTGCCCGCCCTGTGCCGGCGTGGGGCGCGTCTGCGGACAATCCAAACCCAGCTGAGAAGCCAGGTCACTGCGTTCGAAATCGGTTTGCACAACGCGGCGGACGACACTTACCCGGGCGATTGCCGTGGGGAGGAGGTTATTTGCGGGGTGGAGCCGGCCCGGCGTTAGATTGCGCTCAGAAAGCAACACTTCGACCTCGGGTCCGGGCGTCCAACTTCGCGTACGCCAGCCGGATCGTGGCAACCTCGCATGATTTCTGGGATATTGCTTGGCACCTACGGGTGAGTGCCCGACGCAGTTTCAAGTTGCAGTCTGAGGGCCAAATCCCCCGCTCCTCTAAGCTCTTGCGAACGCAGAATAATTCCAGATTGACAAGGGGACTTTGCTCCGGCTTTGTCTGCCGTTTCGTCGGCACAGTGCCGATAGGTCGTCACCAAGTTTGTCTGGGATTTACGGCTGGAACGATCACTCATACTCTTGGCGGGAAATTCCCATCTTCAAAATTCTGGATTGCAGAGTTGTACGTTTCATCCCCAGTCGCATCGCGGCTCCGCGAGGACCGGCGATCACTCCCCTGGTTTCGCGGAGCACTCGAATAATGTACTCCCGTTCCAGGCTTTCCAGCGTGCCATCGCTGTCCGCACTTTCGCGGATATCCGCCAACTCCGCTAAAGGAGCGTTGAGCACCCGGCCCTCCGAAAGAATGACGGACCGCTCCATAAGGTTCTCGAGCTCCCGTACATTGCCGGGCCACTGCCAGTTCACCAACGCATTCATCGTGCCACTGGGAATAGTCTCAATTTGCTTATTCAACTTGCGGGAAAACTTCTGCACGAAATGCCGCACTAACAGCGGAATGTCCGTCTTTCGCTCACGCAGCGAGGGCATGCGGATGGGAAAGACATTCAGGCGGTAATACAAGTCGTTGCGGAACTCCTTGTTGGCCACATTCTGGGCCAGGTCCCGATTGGTGGCCGCGATCAGCCGTATGTTGACCCGAATGGTGCGCGTGCTGCCCAGCCTTTCGAACTCCTGATCCTGGAGCACACGCAACAGCTTGGGCTGCAGCTCCAGCGGAATATCTCCCACTTCATCCAGAAACAAACTCGCCTTGTCCGCCAGTTCCAGGCGCCCAACCTTCTGGCTGATGGCGCCGGTGAAGGCGCCTCTTTCGTGGCCGAAGAGTTCGCTCTCCAGCAACCCGGTGGGAATGGCGGCGCAGTTTAGTTTGACGAAGACCCGGTCTTTGCGGGAACTCATGCGGTGAATGGCGCGCGCGATAAGCTCCTTCCCAGTTCCCGTGTCCCCCAGGACCAGCACCGTAGCATCGCTGGACGCCACCGTTCGCGCCTGGGATAGAACTCGCTTCAGGGCCGCACTTTCGCCGACGATCTCTTCAAAGTTGAGTTCGGTACGAATTTCCTCTTCCAGGTAGAGTTTCTCACTCGCCAGTTTCTCTGTAAGTTGTGCAATTTCGCGGTAGGCACGGGCATTGTCCAGCGCCACCGCCACTTGTGCCGCCACCTGCTGCAGAAAACCAACGTCTTGCGGCGCGAAGGCGTTGGCCTGTTTGCTGGCAAGATTCAGCGTCCCCAGTTCGCCTTTTCGTGTGGTCAGCGGAATACAGCACAGCGATTGGATTCCTTGTTCCAGCATCTGGCTGACAAAGCTGGATTGAATTCCCATCAGGTCCTCGCGGGAGAAAATTTTGGTCTCCCGTTCCATCAAGGCACTGCCGGCCGGAGTATCTTTTACCGGAACTGTCGTGTCCGTGCCCGCCAGTCCTTTGGTCAATGGGGAGTCCAGCGGATAGAGGGACAACGAGTGCGACCCTTCGTCATAGACCGCCACGCTGGCATAGTCGTACCGGATCATCCTGCGTATCAAACCGGAAATCGCAGGAAACAAATTTTGCAGATCGCGGTTTGTCACCAGCGTGTTGTTGACCTCCAGCAGCATCTGCAGTCTTTCCTTTTCCCGCGCCAGCGCCTCCCGCGTGAGAGCGTTCTCCACTGCCACGGCGACCAACTTCGCCACCCGCGGCAGAAGATGCATGTCTCTTTCGGTGTAGGCATTGGCTCGAGAACTGCCCAGGCCCAGCGTGCCCAGGCGCTTTTGCGCAGTGGTCAAGGGCAACCAGCAATACGAGCGTAGTCCCCGCTCGCGCAGCGCACTGATCACCGGAAGGAAGCGCGACTCTGAGGCCAGGTCAGGCACCACCAGAGGTTGCTGGTTTTGCCACGCCCACCCCGATGGCGATTCCTCCACTGGAACTTCCAAGGAGGCCGGAGCAAGTTCGCTACCCTCCCAGAGATGCAGGCGCATCACATTTCTTGCGGGATCGTAAAGCGAGAAGTTGGCGGCTTCCGCCGCCACTACCTGTCGCAGGCGCTCGGCCATCGCGACGAACAGTTCTGGCAGGCTGTGATGATGGACCACCAGGTCCGCCATCTCAAGCAGAGCCTCGTAACGACGAAGGTCTGCGTCAGAATCGAAGTGGCTTTCCAAACTCAATTTGCGCGAGCCCCATTACCCCCCTCGAGCAAACGGCAGCATTATAGTGTTACTGGCCTTCGAGTAAACGCTTATTTTCTTCGCTTGTCCTGTTTCCGGAACAGACCGCGGCCGAGGGCTCTCGTGTCCCGAAGCTGCGGAATTCAGGTTTTCAGAACAAAAGTAGGACTGCCCGGCAGAATCCTTAGAGCAGGGCCGAGAGGCGCGCCGCCTGGGTGGGATGTTGCATGAGCACGAGTTGACCCGCCAAACCACTGAGATGTTGATAGTTGTCGGCCAATTGGCCGTAGGAAAGTCGAGCCTCCGGCAGCGCAATTCTGAGGTACAGCTTGGCCACTGACAGCAGCGCGTAGGCTCGTAACCGCACTGCACTATCGATCAGCTGCCTGCCGGCTAGCGCCACGCGCGGGTCCGCACTCCGCGCTGCAGCCTCGCCCAGGCGGAGTAGAAACGCCGCATTGTGCGCCGTGTTCCGGATATATTCCGTTGCCGCTCGCAGACGTTCCCTTTGAATGGCGCGGAATTCGCGCGGGGGCAGGTTGACGCGCAAGTACTCCTCTTCCCGTGGATCCATCAGATTGCGGAAGGCCTCGATGTCGACCGGCCTGGTGTGTCCTGCCAGATCTTCCAGCGATTTCACCGAAGAGTTATGCCCACCCTCCATGTAGAGCAGGAGAAGCAGTAGGGACAGCGCGACCAGCACCAGGATGAAGGAAACAATCATTGCATTAGCAGCCGTTGCAGTTCAGCGTTCCACTGTTCGAGATGATTCTCCGGCGGCTCCTTCACCGTCCGGCGCGCCGTCTCCGGGACCAGCAGATACACCAGCCAGATCATCACGCAACAATGATAAGTAGCCATGGTAACCAGGTCGAAGATATAGCCGGCCACAAACTCGGTGCGAATCGCTTCGGTCGCCAGATCTACAGTGGAGAAAATTGCCAGACCAATCGCGATGCCGTAGGTGAAGCTGCGCCAGGAAAGACCAAAGTAAGAAGAGAATCCTATCAGCAGCAGCAACAAGCTGCTCTGCATCAGACCCACCGCCCGATCCACAACATGGATTAGGGAAAGGAAGGAAAGTGAACCATCGTACGGCGCGTGCACCGCCACCACAATCGCCACCAGTAATAGTACTGCCGAGGCCCACCGGAACAGAACACGACTTAATTGCTTTAGCCCGGGGTAGTTACTGAATACCTGGGAGAATATCTCAGAAATCACGGCAAAGCGCAGTGCAATGCTAACTACCAATCCCGCCCAATATACATCCCAGTACTGGTAGCCAGACACCGCCGGGCTGTGATCCAGGATGAACAAAATTCCTTCCAGCACGACTTGAAATATCGTGTAAGTCAGAAACATCGGAAATTCCCGGAATAACTTGCGCCGGATCATGATGATGGCAATAACTATCTGGAGGGCGTGGGGCGCGATCCAAAGGTAGTGCCACAGGAATGAGTGAGGGTACATAACTGATCGCCGGGAACTATAAACCGTTAATCAGTAAGTCGCAAACCCTATTCCCGTGATGAAGCGTCCACGCCCTCCAGTTCAAACCAGGTCTTGTTCTTTGAGTATGTCCACACCTACAGATTGGGTTAACGGGTTATGGTTTGCACGCCTGTCCGGGAGGACACTGCGGTTTCGGTCCTCCGTCCGCGTTCAGGGTTATGGGAATCAAGAGCGTACCTGCGAGCAGCAGGGCGCCAGCGAGAAGCAGGAAAAGTCTTTTCACGGTGGAACTCCTTTTCTGAGTGGATTGGGAAGTTCAACCGTGGTAAGGTGGGCTCGAATTGGGCGGGTTCTGCACCCAACCGCAAATCGTCCGGTTTTCTGAAATCAGGAAAATGACACTGAAATCAGCTCTCGAAGACGTATTAGGAACAACACTTGCAGCGGTGGCAGGAGTGGTCGGGAAGATCGAGTACCTTGCGAGCTTGAGGGATTTGGCGGCGTCGGGCGCCTATTCGCACTGGGGGCTGACCCGGGCTTACGGAGAGCCGGCGGCGCAACAAGCTCTGGCCGAAGCGCACCGACAATTATTTCTCAAACTGCTGCGCACTCCGTTGCGCACGTTGCGCGATGATGTCGCGGCTTCCTGCGAGGCAATAAATTCGACCGAGGCGTTAGGCGGGGGATTAGGGAAAAAGATGACGGCAGGCGTGTATATCGAGGGCCTTTGCGACCGCGTGCCGGCCTTGATGCCGCAGGACCTCGGCGGCGGTTCCGCTCGTCATTTCAGTTCAGTGCTGCACGCTCTTTCGATTCTGCTTTCGAATCCGGCAGAGACACCGCAGGACGCCATTCCCCGAGTTTGAGCGCGATGCCCACCACCCGGCCAATCACTTCCGCTTCCTGGGGATGCCGCAGCATCCGGGCCGCCACCGGTGAAAGTGGATGCGGCTGCAGAGTAATCTGGTCGCCTTTTAGGCTGCACCAGGAGCAGGTGTACCCTTCGCGTGTCTCCACGAAGTAAATCGGACGCTCATATTCGGAGCGCCACATTCCTGGCTCTACTTTATTCATGCTTTCGTCAACCTGCAGAAAAGTACCCGGCGGCAATAAGGGATACATTGTGAAATCCTCGCTGCCGATATAGCCATAGATGTATTTGTCGCCGCTGAAATTTGCCAGATACGCCAGCGGCACCAGTCCCCATTGCACCACCATTCGGCTTAAATTCGCGCTACGACGAGGATCAAACGCCGGATCCAGTCGCGTCGGCACTTCTACCTTCATCGCACCCTGCAGAGTTTCGGCTACATGCGAACGGGCAGGAAGGTTCAAATGCAAATCCGCCGCGGACAGACTGAGGTCGACGCCGTACCACGACAACATCTCGCGGACATCGCAGCGGTAGATTACGGCGAGAGAGTAAAGCCGGAAAATACTGGGTACCAGTCCTTTGGTCTCGATGTCGGAAAGGCGGCTGGGGCTGACGGCGAACTCGTCATTTCCGTGCCGTTCGGCAATGCGTCCGCTGGCAGTTTCCACTTCACGCATGGTGAGGCCAAGGCGCTCGCGCAGAGAACGGAGGTTTTGTCCGGCGGTGAGGATGGCTATCCTGCCTTCAGGAACGTTCCTCAGCTTTCGAAGCCATACTTCGCGACTGAGGAAGTCGGTCGTTTCAAGGATCCGGTCTCCGCGCCCCCTCGAACTTGCAGCAGAATCCGGCAACGCAGCGAACAATAAACCAAAGTTTATCCGCTTGCAAACGACTTTTATCCCGGCTCAAAAGTTCTGATCCTAGGGATCGATTATTTGAGAGGACAACCTTGTCATCGCTACCTTCCGTCTGTTAGTAGTCCCCGAGCGTTAGCTGCAGACGGAAGTGGCTTGCCTTGGTAGCTATAATGGGGGCGTGGCACGGGGATGGGAAAGCAAATCGGTCGAGGAGCAACAGGCCGCCGCCAGCACGCAGGCCGAATCAAAACAACGACTTACGCCTCAGCAGGCGGCTCGGAGGCAGCAGAAAGAGGCGATTGAGCTGTCGCGCCGGCGAGTCCAGCAGCAACTTCAGTTGGCGCAGAATCCTCGCCACCGCCAGATGCTCGAGAACGCATTGTCCGAACTGGATTCGCAATTAGCACGCTTGGGCTAAGTCTCCAGTTTGCTTGGATTTGAGTGTTTCTGACGTATAATGTCCGCATCCCCCATGAAAGCTTACGTCTACGTGTCGCTGAAGAAGAGCGTTCTGGATCCCCAGGGAAAAACCATTCAGGGTGCTCTCAAAAAAATGGGATGTAAGGGATTGGAAGAGGTTCGCCAGGGCAAGTATTTCGAACTCACGCTCGATGGTGGCCTGAACCGGAGTGAGGTCGAGGCGGAAGTCACGCGCATCGCTCGCGACGTCCTGACCAATCCGGTGATTGAAGAGTTTCGACTCTCCGTCGAGGAATAAAGAGGATCAACCGAATTCCCCAGTTCGGTGGTGTATTGTTCGTCCTGCTTCGGCAGGCTGGATATTCGCAGAGCGCGGTAGGCGTTCTAAAGTTAGTGGCCGGATTCTAACTCACAAAAAACAGCTTCGGTTCCCCGCCGAAAATAGGAGCATTCGTATGTGCGGCATAGTGGGATACGTTGGCAAGAAGCGAGTGGTACCCGTCATTATCGATGGACTCAGGCGCCTGGAATATCGCGGCTATGATTCGGCCGGGATCGCAGTATGCGGCAATGGCGATGGTCTGCAGATTCGCCGGGCCGAGGGCAAGCTACGAAATCTGGAAGAAGTCATTCGCCTCAAGCCCCTCGATGGTACGTACGGGATTGGCCACACGCGTTGGGCCACGCACGGCCGCCCCACCGAAGAGAATGCCCACCCGCATCGCGACTGCACCGGACGAATCGTGGTCGTACACAACGGGATTATCGAGAATTACGTTTCGCTCAAGCGCAAGCTGATCGAAGAGGGCCACAAGTTCACCACCGAGACGGACACGGAAGTCATCGCCCACCTGGTCGAGAAGTATTTCCTGAAGACCGCGAATGGCCATCGTCCTTCATTGGAAGAATGCGTCCGCAAGACCGTACTCCAGTTGACCGGCGTGTTTGCGCTGGCGGTAATTGCCGTGGATGAGCCCAACAAGATCGTGGCCGCCCGCAATGGCCCGCCCGCCGTAATCGGACTGGGCAAGGATGAATATTTCGTCGCCTCCGACGTGCCCGCGATTCTTTACCACACCCGCGACCTGTTCTTCCTCGCCGACGGCGACCTCGCCGTGATTACGCCCGAAGGCGTGCAGCTGACCGACTTTAACGGGCAGCCGATTGTCCGCCAGGTCCAGCACGTGACCTGGGACCCGATCATGGCGGAAAAGGGCGGCTTCAAGCATTTCATGCTGAAGGAAATCTACGAGCAGCCGCGTGCGGTTCGGGACACCACCCTGGGACGGGTTTCGCAGGAAACCGGACACGTGTTTCTCGACGAGATGGAGATCTCCGAAGCCGAGTTCAAAGCCGCCAAGAAGATCAACATCGCCGCTTGCGGGACCAGTTGGCATGCCGCACAGGCCGGCAAATTCATGATCGAGCGTATCGCGCGCATCCCGGTGGAAGTGGATTACGCCAGCGAGTGGCGCTATCGCGATCCCATCATCGCCGCCGACACGCTCACCATGCTGATCACGCAGTCGGGAGAAACCGCCGACACCATCGCGGCCCAGCGCGAAGCCAAAGCCAAGGGTTCGAAGACCCTCGCCATCTGCAACGTGGTAGGTTCGATGATCACGCGCGAGGCGGCCGGGACCATCTATACTCACGCCGGTCCGGAAATCGGAGTTGCCTCCACCAAGGCGTTTACCGCGCAACTTACGGCGCTCTACCTGTTCGCCCTGTTTCTCGCCCAGCAGCGCGGCACCATAACTGACGATCAGGCGAGAGACCGTATCCAGGAACTTACGCGCATCCCCGGCAAACTCGAGCATTTGCTCACCCGCGAGGAAGATTGCGAAGACCTGGCCAAGGAATATTCCCGCTCACAGGACTTCCTGTTTCTGGGGCGCGGCATCCATTACCCGATCGCGCTCGAAGGCGCGCTCAAGCTGAAAGAGGTCTCCTACATCCACGCCGAAGGCTATCCCGCCGGGGAAATGAAGCACGGGCCCAACGCACTGATTGATGAGAACCTTCCCGTGGTAATCATCGCCACCCGTGATACCAAGGATGAGCTCTCGATGACCCGTTACGAAAAAACCTGTTCGAACCTGAAGGAAGTGAAGGCTCGTTCCGGCATGATCATCGCGCTAGCCACCGAAGGCGACGAAGACATCAAAGAAGCCGCCGACCACGTCCTGTACGTTCCACCGGCACCGGAAGAGCTGCTGCCGATTCTGGAAATCGTCCCCCTGCAATTGCTGGCGTATCACATCGCGGTGCGCCGCGGCTGCGACGTGGACCAACCCAGGAACCTGGCGAAATCAGTAACGGTGGAGTAGAAGAACAGCTTTCAGCCATCGGCTACTAGCTTCTGGCTTCTAGCCAGGCGTTGTCATCTTGAGCGGAGTATTTCGATTCGCTGGCGAATCGAAATGCGGAGTCGAAAGATCTCTACCCGCCGAGGCTATCAGCTCCCTTAACACTGGACTACAAACCGCTTGCGCATATCCGCCCTGCTCGCGATGCTCGCCTTCTTGCCCGCGGTGGCGCCTGGCCAAACGCCCGCCAGTTCTGCCCTGACATTCCAAAGCGGCGGAAAGGCCATCCGCGTAGAAGCCTTCTACCCCACAACTCCGGGACGCCATCCCGCGGTGCTGGTCCTTTACGGAGGGTTGGGGATGACACTGCGTCCGGCTGGGTACCGCTACTACGCCGCTGACCTGGCCAACCACGGTTACGCCGCCTTCCTGGTCCACTATTTTGACCGGACCGGCGAAGAACGACTCGGCGAAATCGACCACTCCGAAGTCTGGCGCTCCACCATCCGCGACGCGATCGGGTTCGCAGCCGAGGATCCGAAGGTTGATCCCAAGCGCATCGGGGCGGTAGGGTTCTCCCTGAGTTCGGCTCTCGTGTTAGCCGACGCTGCCCAGGACCCGCGTCTCAAAGCCATCAGCGAATATTACGGTCGCCTCGGCGATGATTTCCCCAAGCACGTGACCCGCATGCCTCCCGTCCTGATCCTACAAGGTGACGCCGACGAAGGCGTTCCGGTGAGCGAGGCATACAAACTACAGAGCTTTCTCCAGCGAGTTCATGCGCCTTGTGAGATGAAGATTTATCCTGGCGTAGGTCACCTGTTTGACGGCAACGGCGACACCGCCGAGGGGAAGGACGCATGGCAACGAACCCTCGCCTTCTTCGATCGCTACCTGGGCAAATCCGCCGAATGATGGATTCTGGCGCACAGTGAGATCATCTAATCCAGGTGATGACACCATTTCAGACCTTTACCACGCAGCTCCTGCGCACCCAGGCCTTGTCCGCGCTGACCTGCCATCTTGAGTTCGAGGTCAAGGGCGTCCCTCGCTTCGGTTTCGTTGCCGGGCAATGGCTGTCTTTCAAAACCAACAAGCCTGACGGCGAAGAGATCACCCGCGCCTACTCCATCGCGTCTCCGCCCAGCGAGGACAACCGCTTCGCACTCTGCCTGAACCGGGTGCAGGATGGCTTCATGTCGAATTTTCTCTGCGACATGAAAGAGGGGGCGGAAATTCGCTGCCAGGGACCGTTCGGCGATTTCATCCTGCGCCCGCCGCTTCGCGATACGGTTTTCATCGCCACCGGTACGGGCATCGCCCCTTTCCGCTCCATGCTGCACTGGCTCCTGGCTGAGGAAGTGCGGCATCAAGGCAAACATTTATGGCTGCTGTTCGGTAACCGCACCGAGCAGGACATCTACTATCACAACGAGTTTCTCGCCCTGGCGGCGACGCATGCCAACTTTCACTATCTGCCGACCTTGAGCCGCGGCGGCCCGGAGTGGCAGGGCCTGCGGGGATACGTTCAGGAGCACGCTCCTGCCATCGTTGAAGGCCGCACGGACATGCATGCCTACATCTGCGGCCTGGACAAAATGATCAAAGCCAATCGCGAGCTGCTGAAAGGCCTGGGCTGGGACCGGAAATCGATCCTGTACGAGAAGTACGACTAGGACTGCGTCGAATCTCTTTGCGTTCTTTGCCACCTTCGCGGTTACAGCTTTTGACCGCAGAGTTCGCCGAGTTCAAGGCGAAGATCGCTGAGAAATACCAACCCCAACGGTCTATACTGTTTCAACCAATTAATCAGTTCACAGCGAAATGGGTACTACGCCAAATTCGGTTCCGAAGATTGTTTCCGCGCTGGCGGCCCGGACGCAGCTGGGCCAGATCATGCGGCGGGCCCGGGTCGAACACGCCCGATTTGTCGTGGATAGGCGCGGGGAGCCTCAAGTCGTCATCATGGGCGTTAAAGATTTCCTCAGGACGTTTGCCCCGCAAAAGAGAGTCATCGCCGCGATTCGGGCCGCCGCCCGGAAGCAGAGCAAGAACAAGCTTTCACCCCGTGTGATTGACCGCGAGATTCGCGCATACCGACGTGAGCGCGTTCTCTAACTCCGATGAGAAGAATTAGAGTGGTGCTGGACACAAACGTGGTCGTGTCTGCGCACCTGAATGCCGAAGGCTTCGAACGGCACGTGCTGGATCTCGCCTTGGCAGGCAAGCTGCAAATGGCCGCCTCCGAGGTCATTCTGACGGAATACGAAGGCGTGCTGCGGCGGCCCCGGTTCGGGATCAAGCCGCGGCAAGTCGGCCGATCCATGCGACTACTCCGGACAGCGGCTCGGATCGTGCGCTCGCATCGCGAGCTGACGGTCACGCGCGATCCAGCGGACAATCGCTTCCTGGAGTGCGCCGAGGCGTCAAAGGCGGACTATCTGGTGACGGGCAATAAACGCCATTTCCCTGCGGAGTGGCGGCAGACCCAGGTGGTGAACGCACGGGAATTGCTGGCATGGACTATCCCGGATCTGCGCCGATGAACATCCCCACCTTTCGCAAACGACGCGAAAGATGGGTCACCCGAGATGGGCTGGGACAGGAAATCGATCCTGTACGAGAAGTACGATTAGTTCCTGCGCCGAACCTGGGCCATCACCCGGAGATCGACTTAACTCACAGTAGACTTTGGCCAGCGAAATAAGGCGAATGCCGCTTGGCGGCCAGAATTGCCAGAGGCCAGGATGAAGCGCTACCAGACGACCATCCTCATTGCGGCCGGTATTTTTGTCTTCGACGCTTTTGTCCTGAATCAGGGTGCGGTGGCGATCTTCGTCATTCTCCTTACCTTGGTCGTTTTCCTGCCCCGTGCCTTGTGGGCGCTGCGCACCAGCAGAGCCCTGTACCTGGAGCGTCTGACCAGGGCCGGAATTTATCTGCTGGCGGCTGTGGCCGTGTTCGCGGCTAACGTCTTGCAGAATCGCATGGCCGACCGCAGGGCGATCGAGTTGGGGAACGCGTGCCTGGCTTACCATGCCAAATACCAGCACTATCCGCAGCGTCTCCAAGAACTCGTGCCCGAGTTCCTTCCCTCGGTACCGCCCGCAAAATATACCCTCGGCGGTGGTTCATTCTTTTATTCCGCCGGACTCAGCGGAAAAGAGCCCATGCTTTACTACGAGGCCCTGCCGCCATTCGGCCGGCGCTTCTATCACGTGGAAACCGGCGGGTGGGGATATCTGGATTGAGCGCCGTCCCAATTTAGGCGACGGTCCCCAACTCTCACATTCGCCGAGGATTCCTGCGTTTTCTTCTGCATCCGAGGCAATCGATCCCGCATCTAAACCTTGACAACGACTCACTCAAGTCCTATCATGCCTTCTACTATAGGCATCAGGCTAAAGATTATAAAGCACTTACAAGTTTCAGGAGGAGCCAATTATGGCCAAGATTATCGGAATTGACCTGGGAACCACCAATTCCTGCGTTGCAGTGATGGAAGGTGGGGAGCCCAAGGTGATCCCTAATGAAGAAGGAGGGCGTACCACGCCCTCGGTCGTAGGCTTTACCAAGACCGGCGAAAGGCTGGTGGGGCAGGTGGCAAAGCGCCAGGCCATCACCAACCCGGAGAACACGGTCTACTCGATCAAGCGGTTCATGGGACGCCGCTATGACGAGGTAACCGAAGAAATCAAGATGGTGCCCTACAAGGTGGTGCAGTCGGGCGACCACGTCGCGGTGCTGGCGCAGGGCAAGGAGTACACGCCTCCCCAGATTTCCGCGATGATTCTGCAGAAGCTGAAAAAGGCGGCGGAGGATTACCTCGGCGAGAAAGTGACCGAGGCGGTCATCACCGTGCCTGCGTACTTCAACGACGCCCAGCGGCAGGCGACGAAAGACGCCGGCCAGATCGCCGGCCTCGACGTCAAGCGCATCATCAATGAACCCACGGCGGCGGCGCTCGCCTACGGCCTCGACAAGAAGAAGGATGAAACCATCGCGGTGTACGACTTCGGCGGCGGTACGTTCGATATTTCGATTCTGGAAGTCGGCGAAGGCGTGATCGAAGTGAAAGCCACCAACGGTGACACCCACCTGGGTGGCGACAATCTCGACCAGCGAATCGTGGACTGGTTGATCGACGAGTTCAAAAAGGACGAAGGCCTCGACCTGCGAGGCAAGGGCAACGAGATGGCGCTGCAGCGTCTGCGTGACGCGGCGGAGCGGGCCAAGATCGAGCTCTCCACCACCATGGAGACTGAGATCAACCTGCCCTTCATCACCGCCGATGCCAGCGGGCCGAAGCACCTGGTCAAGAAGATGACCCGGGCGAAGCTGGAGTCGATGGTCGAAGAGATCATCCAGCGTTCGGTTGGTCCGTGCAAGCAGTGCATGAAAGACGCCGGCGTGGATGCGAGCAAGATCAATGAAGTTGTGCTGGTCGGCGGGCAGACTCGTATGCCGCGCATCCAGCAACTGGTAAAGGACCTGTTCGGCAAAGAGGGCCACAAGGGCGTCAACCCGGATGAAGTCGTCGCGATCGGCGCGGCCATCCAGGGCGGCGTACTCAAGGGCGAAGTCAAAGACCTGCTCTTGCTGGATGTGACTCCACTGTCGCTGGCGATTGAGACTCTGGGCGGCGTGGCGACGCCGATGATTCCGCGGAACACGACGATTCCGACCAAGAAGACGGAAACATTCTCGACCGCAGCCGACAGTCAGACCTCGGTTGAAGTTCACGTGCTGCAGGGCGAGCGGCCGATGGCGGCGCAGAACCGGACTCTGGGCAAGTTCCACCTGACCGGCATCCCGCCGGCACCGCGTGGCGTACCCCAGATCGAGGTGACGTTCGACATCGATGCCAACGGCATCCTCAACGTGACCGCGAAAGACACGGCCACGGGCAAGGACCAGAAGATCACGATCACGTCGTCTTCCGGACTGAGCAAAGAGGAAGTCGAGCGTATGGCGAAAGAAGCCGACGCGCATTCGGCTGAGGACAAAGCCCAGCGCGAAGCCGTCGACGCCAAGAACCAGCTCGACTCGATGGTTTACAACGTCGAGAAGATGCTGCGGGAGCAGGGCGACAAGATCTCCGGCTCCGACCGTGGCGACGTCGAAAACGCGATTGCGGACGCCAAGAAGGCGCTGGAGTCGAACGACAAGACGAGCATGGACAAGGCGCGCGATACCCTGACCCAGGCGTCACACAAGCTGGCCGAGCAGATGTACAAAGCGGCCCAGTCGCAGACGCCGCCAAGCTCCGGGCCGGGCGCTGGCGCAGCCCCGGGCGGCGACGGCCAAGCCAAAAAAGACGAAGGCGTGATCGACGCCGAGTACGTGGACGTAGAAGACAAGAAGTAAGAAGCTATCAGCCGTCAGCAAAGGGCGTGTGGGGACGGGTCGGAGCTTGCCCTGAGCGTAGCGAAGGGACCCGCCCAGGCCGAGCGCAGCTCGGCAGGTTCGTGTGGCGCGGGCGCCCCTTCGACTTCGCTCAGGGCAGGCTCTCGCCCGCGAGGTTTTGATGGCGCCGTAGTTCCGGCGGCTTAGCGGAGGGCATCCTGCTCTCCGCGGTGGGGGCGGGACGCCCCCACGACAGCCGGCGGGCCTGCCCTGAGCGCAGTCGAAGGGACGCCGGCGCTACGGTTTTGGGTCATCCAGGGAGAAGATAAATTGCAATTTGAAGTGAACGGTCAGGAATATTACCTGAATTTTATCGAAGATGAACGACGCTGGTTCGTGCTCGTGCCTACTGAGACGGGTCTACAGCGCATTCCTGTTTACATCGACGGGTCGAAGTACGAGCGGACCGGAGCTTCGGAAAAAAATCGGCAGAACCGGCCGAACTAGTCCAGATGTCGCGGTCATCCAGATTTGAGATACTGGCTCTTAAGCTCAAAATGCAATGGCTTTGCGCTCTGGTTGCAAGCCTGGGTGTGATACTCGGTGTTATCGTCCTGTTTGTCTGTGCGGTGACTTTTGTTGACGACCCGCATGGTCGATGGTTTCCGGTTTCCGTCCTGCTGATTTTGGCATCGTATTGCGTTGGTTTCGCCGTCTTCGTGAAAATGAGAGCGAATCAGATTTCCCCAACGATGCTGAACGGCGAGTCTGGGAGTGCTCCGGACGACAAAGCTCGGTTAAGATAAACAGTTAGGCGATGGCCACTACCACCAAGAAGGACTACTACGAAATCCTGGGCGTGAAGAAGTCCGCTTCGGCGGACGATATCCGCAAAGCGTTTCGCAAACTTGCGCGCAAATATCATCCTGATGTAAACCCCGGTGACAAGGCCGCGGAAGAGAAGTTCAAGACCCTTTCTGAAGCCAACGACGTCCTTAGCGATCCCAAGAAGCGCAAGATTTACGACCAGGTCGGCTTTTACTCTGACAACATCGATGCCGCCACGGCCGAGGCCTACGCCCGCGGCGGAGGCGTTGCCAGTGGTCCCGGCGACGGCTTCTCGGGTGCCCAGGGTGGCGGCGCGCAGGGCGCAAACTTCGACTTCGGCGGCTTCGACTTCACCGACATGTTTGAAGGCGCCAAGGCGCGGAAGGCCAGCAACTCGGGCACAGGTAGCTTTAAAGACATTTTCTCGGGAATCTTCGGCGGGCGCGGCGGCGCGGTACAGGAGGGTCCGGAGCCCGGCTCAGATCTCGAATATCAGGTCAACGTGCCCTTCTGGACGGCCATCCGTGGCGGCGTGATGCGCCTGAATATTACCCGGCACGATTCCTGTCCACATTGCCACGGCCGGGGCTTTATCGAGTCTGCGGGCACTTGCCCGGAGTGCGGCGGCAAAGGCCAGGTCACCCAGACCGGCGGGCGGATGAAGTTCAATGTTCCCTGCCCCCGCTGCCATGGAACGGGAAAGAACATCTCTGTCTGTCCGGAATGCCACGGTGAAGGAACGGTAGAACACACGGAACCTCTCGAAGTGCGCATCAAAGCGGGCACTCGCGACGGCCAGCGTATTCGCATCGCCGGCAAGGGCAATGCCGGGTTGCGTGGCGGCCCCACGGGCGACCTGTACGTCATCATCCGGACTGCGGATCACCCGGTTTTCCAGCGCGAGGGAGACGACATCCGCATCACCGTGCCCATAAGCGCCACGGAAGCCGCTCTGGGAGCCAAGATTGAGGTTCCGACCATTGACGGCCGCACTCTGCTCAAGATTCCGCCCGGAACCCAGTCCGGACAAAAGCTGCGCCTGCGGGAAAAGGGCGTACCTTCGGCCACCAAGGAGGGCGCCCGCGGCGACGAGATTGTCGAAGTCAAGGTCACCGTTCCCATGCCCAAGGACGAACGCTCCAAGGAAATCCTGCGCGAACTGGCGAAGCTGAATCCGGAAGATCCCCGAGCGGAACTCTGGAGCAAGGTCTGATGCCGGGTGCAGGAAGGCCGGCAGATCCTCTCTGGTGGGCCATCGGATTTGCGATTGGCATTGCTCCGGGAATCTATTTCCACCAGTGGGGCCTTGGAGTTGGCCTCGGCATCGTCCTGGGCGGTGCCCTTGGGCTGGTGCGGGCGGACATGAAGAACAAGAACACCCGGCCCGCTGATCCCTTTTGGTTCGCAATTGGGCTGGCAATCGGTCTTCTCGTTGGACTCTGGCTGCAGTATCTTGGGCTCGGGTGGAGGCTTGGCATCGGACTGGGATTGGCGCTTGGGCTCTTCTTTGGCGCGGTCCTCGGAACAGCTCGAGCTGATCTCCGAAGAAACCAAACTCGAAGAAACTGAGCCATGCTCGCCGAATAGTTTGCGCCATTACCTCCGTACCACCGGTCAAAAAAATATTTGAAAATTATTTTTACACTGCATCTAATTTCCCGTATGCTCACGGCTGCGAACTTGCTTCCAGCCGATTTCTGACAGCGCAAGATTCGCCCCGGGAGGAAGCCGTCGAAATTGGCAACAGCTAGCGCCCCGCGTCAAAGTCTTCCGTCACCCACCGTCATCCCCAGCCGGAAAAAATCGGTTCGCCTCACGCTCTGGCCGCTGGTCGCCGCCACCTTCTTTATGGTGTCGGGCGGAACCTATGGCACGGAAGACATCGTCCACGGCGCCGGGTACGGCAAAGCCATCCTCATCCTGCTGCTGACCCCGATTCTCTGGAGCCTTCCGACCGCCTTCATGATTGGCGAACTTTCCAGCGCCCTGCCTTTCGAGGGCGGCTACTACGCCTGGGTACGCCGCGCCATGGGCAACTTCTGGGGATTCCAGGAAGCCTGGCTGTCGCTGGTGGCCTCAATTTTCGACATGGCCATTTATCCCACCCTGTTTGTGCTCTATCTTGACCGCCTGTTCCCCTGGTTCGCGGAGGGGCATCGCGGCGTGATGGTCGCGCTGGCTGTCGTAGTTATCTGCGCGCTGCTGAATATCGCCGGAGTCCGTGTGGTCTCGACCACATCGCTGTGGCTGTTCTTCGCTCTATCGGCACCATTCATTCTGATTGTGGCCATTGCCCCGTTCAAGATTGGGGCGCTCGCCAACGCCGTGACCAGGCCGACCACCTCCACGACCGACATTCTCGGCGGCCTCCTGATCTGTATGTGGAACTACATGGGTTGGGACAATGCCTCGACCATCGCCACCGAGGTCGAACGCCCGCAGCGCACCTACCCTCGCGCCATGCTGGCCGCGGTGCTGATCGTAGCCCTGAGCTACATCGTCCCCGTAGTTGCCATGTGGATGACCGGGCTGTCCTCGAGTGCGTGGGAGACCGGCTTCTGGGCGGACATCGCCGGCCTGCTGGGCGGGCCGCTGCTGCGCGTCGGTCTGGCCCTGGGAGGCATGATCAGCGGCTTTGGCATGTTCAATGCCCTGGTGATGAGCTACTCGCGCCTGCCCCTGGCCATGGCCCAGGATGGCATGCTGCCCCAGGCTTTTGGCAAGCTCCATCCAAGGTCGCGGGCGCCCTGGGTGGCGATTGTGGTCTGTGCCATCGGATGGGCCTTCTGCCTGGGCTTGGGTTTCGAGCGCCTGGTGACCATCGATATTCTGCTCTACGGAGCCAGTCTGAGCCTGGAGTTCGTGGCCCTGGTGGTTCTGCGCATCCGCGAGCCCGAGCTACGGCGCCCTTTTCGCGTTCCCGGAGGAATGTTCGGAGCGGTGGCGGTCGGAATCGCTCCCATGCTGCTGCTTGGCTTCTCCATCGTCCGCAGCCAGCACGAGCAGGTTCTCGGTATCAGTTCTTTCGCCTTCGGGATGATGCTCATCGCCGCAGGCGTACTGGCTTACGTCCTCAATCACGCGGTGAAGCCCGCCGGCTGGGCCCCGGTGGCAGAAAAGCCCTAAACCTAAATCAGCCGCGGATCAACGCGGATTTCGCGGATTTATTCGTGAGAATCCGTGTAGATCCGTGGCCTTTGTCTTTTGCGGTAGAGTATTAGAGATGACCAAGAGGAAGTCCAAGGGCGCGTACATGTTGAGCCGTTTAGCGGGCGTCTGAGCCCGCTGGCGAAATCCTGAGCGCAGCGAAGGAACCATGACCAAGCGGAAGTCCAAGGGCGCGTACATGATTTCATCGGTCGCGGAGATGTACGGCATCCATCCCCAGACCCTGCGCTTGTATGAACGTGAGGGCTTGCTCAAACCTTCCCGCACCGAGGGTAACACCCGCCTGTACACCGACGAGGATCTCCAGCGTCTCGAGTTCATTCTCTCGCTGGCCCGCGACCTGGGTGTAAACATCAGCGGTATTGCCATCATCCTGCAAATGCGCGCGCGCATGGAGGAGATGCAAATCCAGATTCATGACTTCGTGAAGTATATTCAGGAGGAAGTGTTATCGCGTGCAAGCGCAGCCGCGGATCCTTCCAAGGGCGCGATCGTGCCGGTGCGGCGGCATTTGGTGCCGCCCGTGCCGCCTGTCCGAAAGAGGTAGTGTTCTCGCGGTGGCGCAACTGGCAACTCACCACTGACAACTGGCAACTGGGCTTATGCTCCCCTTCAAGCTCATCTACAGCGACGACTATTTCCTGCCTATCGGATCTCACGTCTTCCCCGCCGAAAAATATCGCCGGGTTCATGACCAGTTGCTCGCTACCGCCGTTGCCGAGCCGTCCGACTTTGTTACGCCGCAACCGGCGTCGGACCAGGACATCCTGCTGGTGCACACGCCGCAGAATGTACAAAAGCTGAAAACCGGAACACTTTCTCCCAGCGAAGAAATGCAAATGGAGATTCCCTACTCGCCGGAGCTGGTTCGAGCCTTCTGGCTAGCCGCGGGCGGCTCGATTCTCGCGGCGGAACACGCTTTTCAGGATCGCGTCGCTTTCAACATCGGAGGCGGCTTCCACCACGCCTTCCCGGACCACGGTGAAGGCTTTTGCATGATCCACGACGTAGCCGTCGCCATCCGCCGCATGCAGCGCGACGATAAGATTCGCACCGCCATGACCGTGGACTGCGACGTTCATCAGGGCAATGGCACGGCCGCAATCTTTGCCGGCACCCGCACGCCCAGCCAGCCGCTGCCCTCAACCTCAGCGTCGACCGTCGGTTCGCCCGCAGGCCCGTCGCCCGAAGGAAAGATGCGTCACGCCCACGCCGGCGACGTGTTTACCATCTCCCTGCACCAGCACAACAACTATCCGGCATGGAAGCCGCATTCCTCAATCGACGTGGACCTGCCAGATGGGATTGGTGACGATGACTACCTGGCCTGGCTCGACAATGCCATCAGCTCCGGCCTGCGCCAGTTCGAGCCGGACCTGATCTGTTACATCGCGGGCGCTGATCCGTATCGCGAAGATCAGTTGGGCGGGCTGGCGTTGACTCTTGAAGGACTCAAGCGGAGAGATAAACTCGTGTTCCGCATAGCCTGCACGCGCAACATTCCCGTGATGGTGACTTATGCCGGAGGCTACGCCAGAAAGTTGGAAGACACGGTCGCCGCAGCCCGGGAGGTTTTCGGGTCGGCGAAGGCCTCCTGAGAACGCGACGCTCACGTCTCTCTACTTCTGTTTCTCAGCTTCGCTCTTCGCCGGATCGCCCCGTTCTATAGAGTTCTTCAGGCGCGTGAACTGGCCGGCCAGGACTGAATCCACAGGCGCCGCGAGGGTGTTCATGCCGGAAGGAAGATAGCCGGCGACCGCGTAGGTCATCTCCAGTTTCGTGCCGCCACCAGCAGGAGATAGTTTGATGGTCATGCTGCCGCTGGACGCAATACCCTGCAGAGGACCTAAACCGCCCCCCATCCGCAACGTCTTGCCTGGCGCGACAAAAAGTACTTCCAGGTGCCGCACGCTGCCTCCATTGGGCAGCTTTTCGCAGAAACACCCGCCAGCTTTTTCCTCAATGGTCAAATTGTGAGCATCGCCGGAGAAGGTGTGCTCGGAGTCCCACCAATCCCCAATATGAATAAGCCGGCGATAGACTTCGTCGGGAGCGGCTTGAATGCTGTAGGTCAACTTCACAGTAAATCCGCCGGCCGAGGAATCGCCAACCTCGGCGGTGGCCCAAGCGGACGCGGCCACGCAGAACAAGATGGCCCACCTGATATTTCTATTCATGAAACTTCTCTCCTTTGCGATCTCTCCGCGAGCACGTACCAAGACCCTTGGACGAGAACTTTACAGGATGGTTAGTCAGCATCAAATCATTTCGCGGTGAGACCACGGGGTGGGGGTTTCCCAGGAACAAAGCTGTCGTCAGTACTGAGTGAAAGCCCCGTCCTGTCGTTCCACAATACGAAACGACGAGGACGGCGCACCCACGCTGTTAGAATAGTTCTTCATATTATGTTCGAGAATCTCTCAGAGAAGCTGCAGCGCGCGTTCAAGACCCTGCGGGGCGAAGCCGTCCTCAATGAAGAAAACATTCAGGAGGCGCTGCGCGCGATTCGTCTGGCGCTGCTTGAGGCCGACGTCAACTTCAAAGTCGTCAAGCAGCTTATCGATCACATCCAGGAGAAGGCCGTCGGCCAGCAGGTGGCGACGGCGCTTTCGCCCGGGGATCAGGTCATCAAGATTCTCCGCGATGAACTGATCGAAGTCCTCGGCCATGACACTGCCAAGCTCAAGTTTGCCTCGCAGCCTCCGACGGTCGTGCTCATGGCCGGGCTGCAGGGATCGGGCAAGACCACCACGTCCGGCAAGTTGGCGAACTGGCTGAAGAACGGCGGTCACCGGCCGTTGCTGGTTTCCGTCGACGTCTACCGTCCCGCAGCCCGCGAGCAGCTTAAAGTTGTGGCCCAGGCGATCAAGGCCAACATCTACGAAGGTGAAGTTAGCGAGGCCAACACCGCTACGGTCGAGCGCCTGGCGAAGGAAGCGCGTCGCGAAGCCATCAACACCGGCTCGGACGTGCTGATCGTCGATACTGCCGGCCGCCTGCACATCGACGATCAACTGATGGACGAGATGCAGTCGCTCAAGCGGCTGCTCAATCCGCAGGAAATCCTGTTCGTGGCCGACGCTATGACCGGACAGGACGCGGTCAACTCCGCCGACGAGTTCCACAAGAAGCTGGCGCTTACCGGCGTGGTTCTCACCAAGATGGACGGTGACGCCCGCGGCGGCGCGGCGCTTTCCATCCGCCAGGTCACCGGCCAGCCGATCAAGTTTATCGGCGTGGGCGAAAAATACGACGCGCTTGAGCCCTTCCATCCCGACCGCATCGTCTCCCGCATTCTAGGCATGGGTGACATTCTTTCGCTGATCGAAAAAGCGGAGCAGAATGTCGACAAGAAAAAAGCCCAGGAGATGGCCAGCCGGGCGCTTTCAGGCGACGGTTTTTCGCTGGAAGATTTCCGCGACCAGTTGCGGCAGATCAAGAAAATGGGATCCATCCAGAACCTGATGGGCATGCTGCCCAGCGTCGGTCCCTTCGCCGGAATGCAAAAGCATGCTGATAAGGTGGACGAAAAGCAGCTCAATCGAGTAGAGGCGATCATCAACTCGATGACCCAGCACGAGCGGCTGCACCACGAGGTCATGAACGGCAGCCGGCGCAAGCGCATCGCCCGCGGCTCCGGCACCAGCGTGCAGGAAGTCAATAACCTGCTGCGCCAGTACGCCCAGACGCGACAGATGTTCAAACAAATCGGCAAGCCCAGCTTCGCCCGCAAGCTGGCGGGGATGAAAATGCCGGGCATGTGAACGGACGTCGGACTCAGACGTCGGACCTCGGACGTCAGCCCGGATCCGTTCCGTAGAGTAGAATTTCTTCCCCTAGTGTGGTTTGTCGAAGTCTGGCGCCCGAGGTCCGCTCTATGAAGTGGCGTTCCCTCGAAGAATCTGCTCCCGGCGTGGACACGCGCTCTCTGCGTGATATTTTCAGCGAGCGGAAGGCTCTGATCGCCAAGTACGTTCCGCCGGAAACCCAGGCGGTTCACGCCCGGGTCATCGCGGAATTAAAAGGAAATCATTTCGCTGAAAATATTCTCGCCGCCGGCTCGAAGGCTCCGTTCTTCGAACTGGGCGACCACAACGGCAAGCTGGTGTCGTCGGCGGACCG
>WNFA01000530.1_pt1 | contig 41563 bp, 40 predicted proteins | sample 5400481 | NCBI WGS metagenome assembly WNFA01 (sample SAMN13153340, study PRJNA577476) | soil metagenome | isolation source: 120 cm saprolite under Douglas fir tree site 2 hole 1 replicate 2 | place: USA:California | collected 2015-04-18 | reverse complement strand
CTCGAGCACCATGGAAACACGATTGGAGATTCGGCCCCGGCAGGACGACGATGTCCAGCTCACGCTGTACGCCCCCGGCGCCACAGTGGTCGAGATCAGCGGCGATTTCACCGACTGGCGTCCCGTGCCACTGAGCCGGAATCCCGCAAGCGCCGACACCTGGGTGGCATCGTTTCGAATTCCGAAGGGCCTGCATCGTATCAACGTGCGTCGCGACGGCGGACCGTGGATGGCGCCAGGCGGCACGACGCGCAGTGCCGACGACTACGACGGCGAGGTTGGCGTCTTCGTCCTACCCTAGCGAGCCCCGCCGGCCAGCTGCAGCGCCTCGGGTCGGCGGCGCAGCGCCAGCATCGCCCAGACGCCGAAAGCCGGCCCGATCGCCAGCACGCTCATGCTCCATCGCCACCCGATCGCAGCGGCGACTTTTGGGAGCAGGTAGATCGTCGCACACGTCAGCAGAAACCCGAGACTCGTTTGGAGTGTCAACGCGGTTCCGACGTAATCGCGCGGAGCGAGCTCGCTGACCGCGGCGGAAAACTGCGCCGAATCGGCGACGACACTGACTCCCCACACGAGCAGCAACGGGAACAACGCCACGAGCGGCGTGCCGAAGAAAAAGCCTACACCGATTGCACAGCTTCCCGACACTACCATCGCAGCGCTGGTCACTAGGGTGCGACCCCAGCGATCGGCGTACTTCCCGCCAAGCCAGCAACCAAACGCGCCGCTACCGACAACCGCGAACGTCACGAGCGCCGCGAGCGCAGTGACCTCGGCGTCCGCCCCGCGGCGGGCGTGCTCGCTGGCCGTGATGAACACCGCCATCCAGGTCCACATCGCGTACACCTCCCACATGTGACCGAGGTAACCGAGGTTGGCGAGTGCGACGGCGCGGTCTCTCAGAATCCGCGGAGCGGCGGCGAGCGAAAACGGCGGGGATGGCGCGGCGTAGGGACCGTCGTTTGGAACGAGGAGCACGAGCAGACCACCGACGAGCGCGCTGAGCGCCGCCACGATAAGGACGAGGCGCCAGGCCGTCGGCGAGACCGCCCAGCGCACCAGGTGTGGACTGGCCGATCCCAGCGTGAGCGCGCCGACAAGAATGCCGATCGCGAGCCCTCGCTCCTCCTTAAACCATCCGGCCGCGATCTTCATCCCCGGCGGGTACACCCCGGCGAGCGCGGCACCCGTGAGCAACCGGCATACGATTCCCATCGTGATACCGCTCGTCAACGCGACTCCCAGCGTTGCGACGGCTGCCACGGCGGCCGATCCGGCGACCAGTCGTCGTGTCGAGAGACGATCGGCAAGCGTGAAGATCGCGCTGACGAGCGCGCCGCCCACAAAGCCGAGTTGGACAGAGATCGTCAGCCAGGCGGTGGTGACAGGCGACAGCTGCCAGACGCGCGCGAGGGTCGGGGCAACCGCGGACGCACTGAACCAGGGAGCCATTGCGAGGAGCTCGGCGATGGCCAGCACAACAAGAACGCGGCCTGGGGTAGCGAGCCCCGGGGCCATGCCGCGGGCGCTCACAGCCCGGTGGGGTGATCCAGGAAAACCCAGGGCAGATCGAACTTTTTCGAGACGTGCTCGGCTAGCGCCTTGACGCCAACCGTCTCCGTCGCGTAATGGCCCGCATAGAACACGTTGATGCCGAGCTCTTCGGCGTCGAAATACGTCCAGTGCTGCCCCTCGCCTGTGATGAACGTGTCGAGTCCTGCCGCGGCGGCCTGCGGGATCAGCGAACCTCCCGAGCCGGTGACGATCCCAACCCGCTGCACGCGCTCGGGCCCGAAGGGGAAAGCCCTAGGCGCCGTACCGAGCGCTTTGGTCAGTGCCCAGCTCAGCTCGTCCCGCGTTCCGTGGTACTCGCCCCAGACGCCCGCGGGGGCACCGTGGTACGAGCCGAAATCGCCGCGAATCTTTATCTCGAGCATTCGGGCGAGCACGACGTTGTTTCCGACATCGGGATGACGGTCGAGCGGAAGGTGTACGGCGTAGAGGGCGACGTTTCCTTTTATGAGACCCGCAATCCGGCGATACGCGGGACCCACGAGCGGTCGGAGGCCGCCCCCACCCCAAAACATTCCGTGATGAACGAGGAGACAGTCGGCGTGCTGCTCGGTCGCCTGTCGGACCGTGGCCTCGCAGAGATCCACCGCTGCTGCGAGCCGGGTGACGTCACCCGAGTTGCCGACCTGCAAGCCATTCACCGCCTCGGGAGCGTCAGCGATCTCCTCGGTGACACGGAGATAGTCATCGAGAAAACGGACCAAACTGTCGAGGCGCACTTAAGACACCGTAGTCACAGTATCGAGGCAGTTATGCGACTTTCCACATTGGCGGACGTCACAACACATTATGTGACAATGAGTTAGACAATCCACATAAGGCCGCGCTGGGCGTGTGGATATCTATGCTCGTGCCAAGGCCTGCCCACCACGCTGGGAAACCTGCGGCGGTTGGCCCGCGTCTTCGCCCATCCGCAGTACGCCGTTGATCTCTCCACCCTCCTGGATCAGGAGTTTTTTCGTATGCACGTCGCCGTGAACGACGCTCGTCGCCTGAAGCTCGACGCGCTCTTCCGCGTATATGGCGCCGCGCACTTCGCCGCCGATGATGGCCTCGCGGCTTACCACATCGCCTTCCACTTCCCCGCCCCGCGCGACCAGGACCTGCTTCGCCGCGCGCACCGTTCCATTCACCGAACCTTCGATCTTCACGACGCCGTCCGCCGCGATATCGCCGACGACGCGCATCCCCGCGCCGATGATCGATAGCCCGGGAACGCCTTCACGGCCGGCGCCAAGTGCTGGATTTTTTTCTGAGAACACCGCCATCAGCGTCCCTCCTTCACAAGTTCCAGCGGATCGACGGTCTTGTTGTCGCGTCGAATCTCGAAGTGCAGATGCGGAGCTGTGGACCGCCCTGAGTTTCCCGACAAACCGATGACCTGCCCTGCCTGAACTTGGTCGCCCTCGGCCGCAACCATCCGTGACATGTGACCATACATCGTCTCATAACCGGACGGATGTCGCAAGAGGACGAACAAGCCATAGTCCGCGTCGTAGCCCGCAGCCGACACGGAGCCGCCCCCTGATGCCCGCACCGGCGTCCCAAGCGGGACGGCGATATCGATGCCGGGATGCGATTCGTCGACCACCCCCGGCCGCACCTGGCCCCGAGTGACAAAACCCTGGACGTCGAGGGGCCAGTGGGACGGGGTCGACGGGCCGGTTTCATAGCGGTTGGGGACTCCCGGCAGCGCCGCCCGAATTGGAACAGCGCGCATAGAAGTCGTGAAGTCGGTGTTGCGAGCGACGGTTCCGCCGCTGCGGGATACGGGAGGAGCTTTGACGCTGAGCATTTGGCGCAGCTCCTGGTAGTTCGCTTCGGCGCGGTTCAACGCGGAGGCGAGCTGCTGCACTCGGCTGTTCTCGACGCGCAGTCGGGAGACTTCGCGTTCGAGTCCCGGCACACGCAACGCGTTGCGCGTAATCGGTCCTGCCAACGCGAAAAACAGGACGACCAGCACGGCAATCGCGCCGGCACCCCACTTCGCTGCCATGACAGACCAGCGGGGGAACCGGTACTGTTTGGATTCGAGATCGCCGTCGGCGTGGACGACGATCGTGACGCCGCGGGTCCCCCTCTTCATCCGTCGAATGGCGCGCCGAGGATGACCTCGAGCAGCCGTGCGAGATCGTCGTTCGAATAGAACGACAGGTGGATCTGCCCTTTCCCTTTTGCGCGCAACGTCACGCGCACGTCGGTGCCCAGCCGGCGGCGCAGCGCGTCTTCGACGCGGCGAACTTCGGGAGCGGCGCCCATCCCCCGTTTCATGCGCGGGCGGCGTTCGGGCGCGCGTCCGCCGCGCACTCGATCCTCGACCTCGCGAACGGAGAGATCCTGGGCTACTGCTTCGCGAGCGAGATTCGTGACGATGCGTTGATCTTCGAGTCCGAGCAGCGCGCGCGCGTGGCCCACCGACAGTTGCCCCTCATGCAGCATCTGCAGCACTACCTCCGGGAGTTTGAGGAGGCGGAGAGCATTGGCGACCGTCGACCGGTCGCGACCAACGGCGTCGGCGACGTCCTGCTGCGCGAGCTTGAATTCCGCGATGAGACGCTCGTAGCCGCGCGCCTCGTCCACTGGAGACAGATCGTCGCGCTGCAGGTTTTCGATGAGCGCGAGCGTGAGGAGTGTCCGATCGTCGGCATCGCGCTGCACCGCGGGAATTCGCTCCCAACCGAGCTGCTGGCAGGCGCGCAGGCGGCGTTCGCCGGCGATCAGCTCGTACGAGCCGTTGCCGCCAGGTGCCTTTCGCACGACGATCGGTTGGAGCAGTCCCGCCTGTTTGATCGACGAGACGAGCTCTTCGAGCGCCGCCGGGTCGACCGTCTTGCGCGGTTGGAATGGATTGGGTCGAACATCCTTGATGGGTAGCTCGACCAGGCTCCCTTCTCGCTCTGCCTCCTCGCGAGTTGGCCCAAGCAGCGCCTCGAGGCCACGGCCGAGGCGGCGTCTTCCTGCGGCGGTTTCCGTCATGCGGGCACCTCCGGGGGCGGCAACTGTTCAATTGCGGGGAGGCTGGGCGAGGGTGGAGCGTCCTGCTCGACCCGGCGAATCAGGTCCTGGGCGACGGCCAGGTAACTCTTGGCGCCGACCGATTGCACGTCGTACAGCAGGATCGGTTTTCCAAAGCTGGGCGCTTCCGCCAGTCGCACGTTTCGCGGGATCGTGACATTGAACATGCGGCCGCCGAAGTACTCTTTCGCTTCTTCGGCGACCTGTTTGCAGAGATTGAGGCGCGCGTCGTACATCGTCAGCAGCACCCCTTCTATCGCGAGCGCGGGATTGAAATTGCGCTGCACGAGCTTCACGGTGTTGAGGAGCTGCGAGAGACCTTCGAGCGCGTAGTACTCGCATTGAATCGGGATGATCACGCTGTCTGCGGCCGTCAGCATGTTCAGCGTGAGGAGGCCGAGCGACGGCGGGCAGTCGATGATCACATAGCCGTACTCGTCGCGCAGATCCCGCAGGGCCTCGCGCATACGCGTCTCGCGGGCGCTTTGATTGACCAGCTCGAGCTCGGCGCCGACCAAGTCCTGTGTCGCGGGGACGACGTCGAGATACGGGAAGTGCACGTGCGGGAAGCGCGCCTGTGCGAGCGACGCGCCGTCGATGAGCGCGTCATAGAGGGATTTCCGGATGCGATCGCGCTCGATGCCAACGCCGCTCGTCGAGTTGCCTTGCGGATCGGCGTCGATGAGTAGCGTCTTGCGCTCAGCCGTTGCAAGCGAGGCGGCGAGGTTGACGGCGGTCGTCGTTTTACCGACGCCGCCTTTCTGGTTGGCGATCGCGATTACACGTGACATTATAAATCGTTGTTTAGCAAAGAGTTATATAGGTTTCAAATTAACGAGAACCCAATATACGCTCGTTTCACGTGAAACGAAAGAGCATACGTTTCACGTGAAACTGCAACCTTGGCGTCTAGGCGACCCTCCGACGCCAGCGTGTTGCCTCAAGGACAAGGTTGTGGAGGTCGCTGGGCGTCACACCAGGGACACGTGCCGCCTGCGCCAGCGAACCGGGACGCACGCGATCGAGCTTCTGACGCGCTTCCGTCGCTAGTGTGCGCAGCTCGAGATAGGGCAGGTCGGGAGGCAGCACAAACGCGGCGAGCTCGGCGAGTCGCGCAGCCGCTTCGCGCTCGCGCGCGAGATAGCCGTCGTATTTGATCTCGATCTCCGCAGCCAGGATCGCCTCGGACGCGGCCTCGGTCCCAACGCCGGCCGCAGCGAACAACGCGGCCAGCGAGACACCTGGCCGCTTCGCGATCACGGCGATGCGATCGGCCTCGGCGAGTGTCGTACCGCTTTCAGCGAGCGGGCCGGCCGCCTCTTCCGGAGTGATCGTCGTCTCGCGCGCGAGCCGCAGCGCAGACTCCTCGGCATCGAGCCGTCGCTCAGCCGCGCGCAGCTCGTCGCCGGTCAATAGACCAAGCCGCTCCGCCAGGGGCACGAGACGACGCAGCGCGTTGTCTTGGCGGAGAAGCAGCCGGAATTCCGACCGCGAGGTGAACAGCCGGTACGGCTCGTCGACTCCGCGCGTCACCAGATCATCGACCAACACTCCGACGTACGCGTCGTCGCGTCCGAGGACCACCGGCTCGGTGCCGCGAATCCGGCGCACCGCGTTGATGCCGGCCACGACGCCTTGGCCCGCTGCCTCCTCGTAGCCCGTCGTCCCGTTGATCTGACCGGCAAAGAAGAGATGCTCGACGCTCTTCACCTCGAGCCAGGGCGTGAGCTGAGTGGGCGGATAGTAGTCGTACTCGATCGCGTAGCCCGGCCGCGTCATCCGGGCGCGCTCGAGCCCAGGGACGGCGTGCAGGAACTCGAGCTGCACGGCGACGGGCAGGGAAGTCGACAAGCCGTTCACGTACAGCTCGGTGGTGTCGAGCCCCTCCGGCTCGAGGAAGATCTGGTGGCGCTTCGCCGCCGGGAACTTCACGATCTTATCCTCGACCGAGGGGCAATAGCGTGGCCCGCGACCGCTGATCGCGCCGCCGTACAACGCAGACTCTTTCAAGTGGCGCTGGATGATGTCCTTCACGTCTTCGCCGGCCCATGTGATCCAGCAGGGCACCTGACGCGGCCGCTCGACGCGCTCGTGGAACGAGAACCGGAACTCGGGGCTCTCGCCGTCCTGCCGCTCGACCTTGCTCCAATTCACCGAGCGGCCATCGACGCGGGGCGGAGTGCCGGTCTTGAAGCGCGCTACTGTAAGTCCCATACCCTCAATGACTTGTGCCATCTCTATTGATGGCTGATCTCCTGCACGGCCCGCCGGAATCTGCGTGTCAGTGCCGACGTGAATGCGACCGCGGAGGAAAGTACCGGCGGTGATGATGACGGCGCGGGCGGTGAAGCGCCGTCCGTCTCCCGTCTCGACCCCGCTGATCCGCGTGCCGGGCTGATCGAAGAGCAGATTTGTGACCATGCCCTGTGTGAGCTCGAGGGCAGGGAATTGCTCGAGCAACGAGCGCACGGCGCGCTTGTACAGCGTGCGATCGGCTTGTGCGCGCGGGGCCCAGACTGCTGGGCCCTTGGAGCGATTCAGCATGCGGAACTGGATGGTCGCGCGATCGGCTGCGCGGCCCATGATACCGCCCAGCGCATCGACCTCACGGACGACGGTACCCTTCGCTATTCCACCAATAGCAGGGTTGCAGGACATCTGGCCGATCGTGTCCAGGACGGAAGTCAGCAGCAGAGTCTTGGCGCCGAGGCGCGCGGACATCGTAGCGGCTTCGGTACCGGCGTGGCCGCCCCCGACAACTATGACGTCATAATCGACTGGCATTCGGAGAAACTACTAAGCGAGGACAGGCAAAGGCTAGACGCACCGACGCACCGCGGTAAGCCGTTAACGGGTTTTAGGACGATCTGCCGCCTGACTGATTTTGCGGAGCAAGCCAAACAGCGTCTTACTAGTTTCGGTTGCAAGCGCTTCAAGCCGGCCGTACTCAGCTGGACGGAGATAGCCGATGTCACCAGCCATTGTCAGAGCGGTTTGAACTTCGGCGAGAGAGCCCCACGCGGTATCCAGAAACCTTCGATAATCCCTCGTGCCCTTCTTCGTTGAACCTTCCGCAATGTTGAGTGGGACGCTGTAGGAGGCTCTACGCAATTGATCTGCGAGTCTCTCCTGCTCGAAGTCCGGGAACCGCTGAGCCGCTTTTGAGCACTCGACTGCTAATCTTTCGGCGTATTGCCAAGCCCTGAGGGTATGATGGAGCGGCACGGAGTAAGGATAAGCCGGTCCTTTGCCAAGCACTGAATCATTTTACCTCGTCCCGTACCCGGTTTACTCGAAACCACGGTGCGTCGGTGCGCCTAGCCTTTGCCTGTCCGCATTTGGCAGTTACGCAGTTCGGACCCAGCGGACCAGCTCCTTCATCGTCGGGCGCTTGCCTGTCATCAATATCCCGACCCTGTAAATCCGCGCGGCGACCCACGTCACTCCCACAATCGCGATGGCCAGGATCGCTAACGACATCGCCAATTCCCACGTCGGCATGCTTCCGGCGGTCCACCGGACTGGGGTGGCGATCGGGGTCGTGAACGGCACGAGCGAGAGCGTCCGGGCGAAGGTCGAGCTGGGATCGTTCGTGAGTCCCAGAATCGAGAGATAGGAAATCATCAGCAGGTACGTCACCGGCTGCTGGGCCTGGCGGGCCTCCTGCTCATTGCTCGACATCGCGCCAACTGCGGCGAACATCGCGGAATAAAGCAGGAAGCCGCCGAGGAAGAACGCGATGAAGACGGCGAGTGTCGTGGTCGGGATATGCGGCAACGTCATGGTCTGAACAGATGCCGGATCGGCGCCCAGCGCCCGGGCGATGGGGCCGCGCAGTGAGAGCAGCACGCGCGCGGAAACGCCCCAGATCACGAATTGAAAGAACGAGACCGAACCCGCCCCCAGAATCTTGCCGAGCATCAGCTGGAACGGACGAATCGACGAGACGAGCACCTCGATGATACGGGTCGTCTTCTCCTCCAGCACCGAGCTCATCACGTTCACGCCGTAGAGCAGAATGGCCATGAACAGCAGGATCGCCATCAGATAGGCGGTAAAGAACGACTGCGTGGCGCTGTCGGAGACGGCACGGCCGTGCGCTATCTTCTTTTGTTCCAACGCGATACGAATCTGAGCCCAGTCGACAACTCCCGGGTTCACACCCTTCTGCTCGAGGCGCGCCTTTACCACCAGGCGGCCGAGTGTCCGCTGCAGCGCCTCGATGGTCTGCATGCCGAGGTTAGACGCCTGATACTCGGCGCGACCGGTCTGCACCAGATCGTCTGTAATGATCAGAAACCCGTTCAACTGCTTCGCCTCGACCAGGTTCCTTAGTGAATCGATCACGCCCGGGTGCGCGGGGATGAGCGACGCCCGGAACGACCCACTGGTTTCCAACGCCTCGACGACCTGATCGCCCATCTTGTCGGACGTGCTGTCCACGACGGCGACATTGCGAACCGCCCCGCCCATGGACTGGACGATCTGGAAGACGATGATCCCGGCGAACAGCACGGGGCCCAGGATCGCCGATACCCAAAACCACTTTGTTCGTACGCGCTCGACGAACTCGCGGCGAATGACCGCCCAGACCTTAGGCACCCGATCCTCCGTCGGCGTTGCCGGTCGCAGCCGCCGTCGCGGCCTCGGGGCCCACCAGGTCCACGAAGATCTTGTGGAGTGAAGGACTCGCCAGCTCGAACCGCGCGAGCCGCGCTCCCGAATCGACGAGCCCCTTGAGGATGTCCTGGGCGTCGGCCCCCGGGGCCAGCTCGAGCTCCGCCTGTTGGCCGAAGTCCTGGATCTTGGCTATCAACCGCCGGTCCGCGAAGATTTGCTGCGCGTTGCCCTGGCTGCCGTCGAACGCGACGATCACGTGTTTGCCGCCGTGTGTGCCCTTCACCTCTGCCAGCGTTCCGTCGATCAGCTTCTTGCCGCGCGCAATGATGCACAGCCGGTCGCACAGCTTCTCCGCGTGCTCCATGATGTGCGTCGAAAACAGCACGGTCTTCCCGCGCCGCCGATAGTCGACGACGGTGTCGCGCAGCACCTGCGAGTTCACGGGATCGAGCCCGGAGAACGGCTCGTCGAGAATCACCAGCTCGGGCTCGTGCAGCACGGTGGAGATGAACTGCACCTTCTGCTGCATGCCCTTGGACAGATCGGAGACCTTGCGCATCCGCCAGTCGGAGAGCCCGAGCCGCTCCAGCCACTCGAGCGCTTTGGCGCGCGCGCTGCGGCGCGACACACCCTTCGCTTCCGCGAGAAACACGAGCACATCGAGCACGCGCATGCGCGGATACAGCCCGCGCTCTTCGGGCAAGTACCCGATGCGCGCGGAATTCGTGCGGCCGCCGCCGACCTGATCGAACAGTCGGACCGTGCCCGAATCCGGCTCGTAGATGTCCATGATCATGCGCAGCGTGGTGGTCTTCCCGGCGCCGTTGGGACCGAGCAGGCCGTAAATGATCCCGGAGGGAACGCTCAACGAAAGCGCATCGACCGCGGTGTGGCCCGCGAAGCGCTTGGTGACGCGATCAACGATGACGGGTTCAGCCATGGCCCCCACAAGCTAAAGGGGACGGGGGAAGGGGGAAGGGGGACGCGGAGTTTCTACGCTGGAACGCCGAAAAGCTCTCCGGCCTTGCGCACTGCCGTGACGAGGGCATCGATGTCGTCGACGTCATTGTAGATGTAGAAGGATGCGCGTGCGGTCGCCGCGACACCCAGGCGACGCATCAACGGCTGCGTGCAGTGGTGGCCGGCCCGAATACAGACGCCGTCCTTGTCCAGGATCGTCGCCAGGTCGTGCGGATGAATGTCGCCATACGTGAACGGCACGACGCCGGCACGGTGGTCGCGCGGTCCATAGATCGTGACGCCCTCGATCTGCGACAGGCGCTCGATCGTCAGGCGCGCGAGCTCCTGCTCGTGCGCCGAGACCTTGTCCAGTCCCAGGTGCTCGAGATAGGCGATCGCGGCGCCCAGCCCGACGGCGGCCTCCACGTTTGGAGTCCCGCCTTCGAACTTGTGGGGAATCTTGTTCCAAGTGGAATGGTCGTCCCACACTCGCTCGATCATCTCGCCGCCCCCGTGGTAGGGCGGCATCGCTTCGAGCAGGGCCGGCTTGGCGACGAGCGCGCCGCTGCCCATGGGAGCGAGCATCTTGTGGCCCGATAGCGCATAGAAGTCGCAGTCTATCGCCTGCACGTCCACCCGCAGATGCGGGCTGGATTGCGCCCCGTCCACCACCGTCACCGCTCCTGCGGCGTGCGCCAGCTTGTTGAGCTGCGCTGCGGGATTCACGGTCCCCAGTGAATTCGAGACGTACGGAAACGCGACGATCTTGGGCTTCGCCTCCAGGGCGTGCCCAAAGTCGGACAGGTCGATGCGCCCGTCCTCCGTGATCTCGACCATCCGCAGCGTGGCGCCCTTTTCCTGACACAGGATCTGCCACGGCACGATGTTCGAGTGATGATCCATAGCGGTCACGACGACCGTATCCCCGCGCTGCACGTTGGCCCGACCCCACGACCCAGCGACCAGATTGATGGATTCGGTGGTGCCGCGGGTGAAGACGACCCCCTCCCGAGCCCAGGCGTTTACGAACCGGGCCACCGCGGTCCTGGCGGCCTCGTACGCGTCCGTAGCCGCGACCGCGAGCGCATATGCGCCGCGGTGCACGTTGGCGTTGTGCAAGGTGTAGTAGTGGACGATCGCGTCGATGACCTTCCGCGGCTTCTGGCTCGTCGCCGCGTTGTCCAGGTAGACGAGCCGGTGCCCGTTCTCTTTCCGCGCGAGAATCGGGAAGTCGGGGCGGATCCGGCTGGTGTCGAGCATCAGAAGTCTTTGGCCGACTCGGTGGTCACGGGCTCAGCGCGGTTCTGGAGCGCCGCGTGCAGCGCGTGCCACGCGAGGTTCGCACACTTGATCCGGCTCGGAAATGCCCGCACGCCGGAAAAGGCCGCCAGCTTGCCCGGCGCGTTCGCACCGCCGGCGAGCATATCGCGGAATGCTTCAAACATCGTCTCCGCGTCCTTCACGGGTTTGCCTTTGACGGCGTCGGTCATCAGCGACGCGGAAGCCTTGGAGATTGCGCAGCCCGAGCCCTGCGGCATTTGAAATCCAATGTCGCTGATCGTATCGCCGTCGAGCTGCACGTACAGCTGAATGCGGTCGCCGCACAGCGGGTTGTTGCCCTCGGCCCGGCGGTTCGCCGAGTCCAGCCGCTTGAAGTTCCGCGGATTGCGGTTGTGATCGAGAATGACTTGCTGATAGAGGTCGCCGAGATCGTTCATGGCTCCGCCAGGCGACCCCGCACGATACTGTCGAGCTGCGCCCGCAGCGGCGCGACGTCCATCCGGCCGAGGATCTCGGCGGCGAACCCATAGGTCAGCAGTCGCCGGGCTTCGTGCTCGCCCACGCCGCGGCTGCGCAGGTAGAACACCGCGCGCGGATCGAGCGGTCCCACCGTCGAGCCGTGCGTGCACTTCACGTCGTCGGCGTAGATCTCGAGCTGCGGCTGGCTGTCGGCGTGCGCGTCGGTCGACAGCAGCAGGTTGTTGTTGGTCTGCTTCGAATCGGTCTTCTGCGCGCCTGGCCGGACGATGATCCGCCCGGTGAACACGCCGCGCGACTTCCCGTCGAGCACGCCGTTGAAGTATTCGTGGCTCTCACAGTGGTCGGCGGCGTGATCGATCGTCGTGTGATGATCGGCGTGCTGCGCGCCGTCGAGCAAGTAGAGGCCGTTCAGGATCAGCCTGCCACCCGGACCCGCCATGACGGCGCCGATGTCGTGGCGCGTGAGCGCGCCACCGAATGCGACGGTGTGCAGGTTGACCGTGCTGTCTCGACCTTGATGCGTCTGCGTCGCGGCGACGTGATAGGCACGGGGACTCTCGCGCTGGACGCGATGATAATCGACCCTGGCCGCCTCTCCCACCACGACTTCCGTGACGCTGTTCGTCCAATACGGACCCTCGCTCAGCGATGCGTACGTCTCGACGATGCTCGCGCGAGCTTCATGCTCGAGTACGACGAGATTGCGAGGGTGCGTGACAACCTTGTCGCCACTCGCCAGGAACAACAGCTGGATCGGCTCCGCGATCGTCGCCTTGGCCGGCACGTGAACGAATGCGCCTTCGCTCACGAACGCAGTGTTCAATGCCGAGAACGGCCGGTCCTGCATCGCGACGTATTTGCCGAGATACTGGCGAACGAGATCCGGTCGATGGGTGACGACGTGTGCGAGACTCTGAACATCGTCGAAAAAAGGCGTCGAAAGGGAGCGTTGAAAAAAACCGTCAACAAACACGAGGCGATAGCCAGCCTCGAGCAGCAGGAACGGGCGGATGTCGTCGAGCGCGGGGATACGAGCCGGAGGCTTGGCCAGCTCGAACGATCCTTCGGCGATCGGTGCGACGCTCGTGAAGCGCCACGCCTCCTGCTTCATGTTAGGGAAGCCGAGATCGCCGAAGCGAGCGATGCCGCTCGCGCGCAGGTCCTTGAGCCAGGCCGGCGCTTGGGCGGCTCCGTTCGTCGCCCACGCGTTGTATGAGCCGACCAGCCGTTCTACCGAGCCGGATTTCACTGCCATCGTCACGACACCATTACGCCATCACGCAGCCAGTCGTAGCCGCGGGCCTCGAGTTCCAAGGCCAATTCGGGGCCGCCGGTTTTGACGATCCGGCCGTCCGCGAGGACGTGGACGACATCGGGCTTGATGTAGTTCAGCAGCCGCTGGTAATGCGTCACGATCAAAAAGGAACGGTCGGGGCTACGCAGCTTGTTCACCGTCTCCGCGACGGTCTTCAGCGCGTCGATGTCGAGCCCGGAGTCCGTCTCATCGAGGATCGCCAGGCGCGGCTCGAGGACGGCGAGCTGCAGGATTTCATTGCGCTTCTTTTCGCCGCCGGAGAACCCCTCGTTCACCGGGCGGTTCATCATCGAATCGTCCCAGCCGATCGCCTTGAGCTTCTGTTCGAGAAACTGGAGGAAGTCGATCGGATCGAGCTCCGGCTCTCCCCGCTCGCGGCGAAGCGCGTTCAGCGCCGACCGCAGGAAATAGGAATTCGTGATGCCGCGAATCTCGACCGGATACTGGAACGCGAGAAAGACACCAGCACGCGCCCGCTCCTCCGGTTTCATGTCGAGTAGATCCTTGCCGTCGTACTGCGCGGTCCCGGCGACCACCGTGTACGCCGGATGCCCGGCAAGCGCCTGCGCGAGCGTGCTCTTGCCCGAGCCGTTCGGTCCCATGATCGCGTGGACTTCACCGTCGCGGATCGTGAGATCCACACCCTTCAGGATCTCGGTGCCCGCGACGGAGACGCGAAGGCCTTTAACTTCGAGCAGCGCCATTTAACCCACACTTCCTTCCAGGCTGATCCCAAGCAACCGAGTAGCCTCGACGGCGAACTCCATCGGCAGCTCTTTGAACACTTCCTTGCAGAAGCCGTTGACGATCATCGAGACCGCGTCTTCGGACGACAGCCCACGCTGGCGCAGGTAGAAGATCTGGTCCTCGCCGATCTTGGACGTGGACGCTTCGTGTTCCATGATCGCCGTGCTGTTGCGCACGTCGATGTACGGGAAGGTGTGCGCGCCGCACTTGTCGCCGATGAGCATCGAGTCACATTGCGAATAATTCCGCGCGCCCTCGGCGCCCTTCATGATTTTCACTAACCCTCGATACGTATTCTGCCCGCGGCCCGCCGAAATGCCTTTCGACACGATCGTCGAGCGCGTGTTCTTGCCGAGGTGAATCATCTTGGTGCCGGTGTCCGCCTGTTGCTTATGACTGGTCACCGCCACCGAGTAGAACTCACCGATGGAGTTGTCGCCCTGGAGGATGCAGCCCGGATACTTCCAGGTGATCGCCGAGCCGGTCTCGACCTGTGTCCACGAGATCTTGGAGTTCGCACCGGCGCACTTGCCGCGCTTGGTGACGAAGTTGTAGATCCCGCCCTTACCCTCTTCGTCGCCCGGGTACCAGTTCTGAATGGTCGAGTACTTGATCGTCGCGCGGTCGAGCGCGACCAGCTCGACGACCGCCGCGTGGAGCTGATGCTCGTCGCGCATCGGCGCCGAGCAGCCCTCGAGGTAGCTCACGTAGCTGCCTTCGTCCGCGATGATGAGCGTGCGCTCGAACTGACCCGTGGACGACGCATTGATGCGGAAGTAGGTGGAGAGCTCGAGCGGACAACGCACACCCTTCGGCACGTACACAAAGGAGCCGTCGGTAAACACGGCCGAGTTGAGCGCCGCGAAAAAGTTGTCGTTGTGTGGGACGACGGTACCGAGATACTTCTGGACGAGATCCGCATGCTCGCGGATCGCCTGCGAGATCGGACAGAAGATGACGCCGTACTTCGCCAGCTCCGCCTGAAACGTGGTAGCGACCGACACGCTGTCGAACACCGCGTCGACCGCGACACCGGTCAGGCGCTTCTGCTCCTCGATCGGGATGCCGAGCTTCGCGAAGGTCGCGACCAGCTTCGGGTCGACCTGATCGAGCGAATCGAGCTTGGGGAGCTTTTTCGGCGCGGCGTAGTAGCTGATCGCCTGATAGTCGATCGGCCCGTACTTCACGTTCGGCCAATGTGGCTCGCTCATCTTCAGCCAGTTGCGATACGCCTTGAGCCGCCACTCCAGCATCCACTCGGGCTCGCCCTTCTTGGCCGAGATCAAGCGGATGACGTCCTCGTTCAAGCCGGCCGGCACGACCTCGGATTCGATGTCGGTGACGAAGCCGTACTTGTACGGTTGCTGGACGTGTGCTTCAATACCGGTCATTTTGCTCCCGGAAGTCGTTACCGGACATACGCTTGGCAATGAAAACGTCGACTCAGATGGGAATCCTAATGGTTTTGTCGGGATTACGCTAGTAGATGTCCCGATTCCACTCCCTGACCAGGCGCTCGTAGTCCTCGGGAGTGTTCAGCTCGTCGATGACAGCCGGATCGTCGACGGGAACAGCGACGACTTCCTTATCATGCCTGTGCAACACCGCCCGGGCGCCCAGGCGCGTCGCTTCCGGGCTCTCCAGCAGCTCTCCGAACAATGCGGATCCCCAGATCACCGGATGCCCTCGCCGTTCGGCGAAGGTCGGAACGACCACTGACGCCCGCGCTCGACGGTGCGTTTCGAGGATGCGTTCGACCGTCGTCACGCGGACGTGTGGGAGATCGACCGGCCAAACGAGTACGGCGCTCGGCTGCACCGGTTGGAGGGCGCGCAGGGCTCCTCTGAGAGATGCGATTGGGCCGGTTTCAGGCTCAGGGTTCTCCACAACGATGCAATCATGGCCGGCCAACACCGGCTGAATACGGGGAGCGTCCGGCCCAAGGACGACCACTCGCGTCTTTACCTCGAGCGCTTCCAAAGCCTCCAGGATTCGCACGACGAACGGGAGACCGAGGAAATCCAGCAGGGCTTTGGGTGAGCCCATTCGGGCCGACCGGCCAGCCGCCAGAACGACACCCGCTAAACTCATAAGGGCTATGACACTACCCGCGGAAGTGGCGGGTTGGCTAGAGGGAGTTGCATGCGGGGCGGAAAGGGGCAATTTTGGCGCGCCCACATGACAGCCCGACGCATTCGCCAACTTGGCGACCCGATCCTACGGGTTCGATGCACCCCGGTGGAAGATCCCAAATCGCCGGCGGTGCGGCTGTTGTCCGACGACCTGCGGGACACGCTCCGAACGGCCCGCAAGAAGTACAACATGGGGCGGGCGCTCGCCGCACCCCAGATCGGTGCTCCGGTACGCGTGGTCCTGGTCGAGGTAGGGAAATTCCGCGCGACAATGATCAATCCGGAGATCACCGACGTCGGATCCGATGACTTTCACGTGTGGGACGACTGCTTTTCATTCCCGAACCTGCTGGTGCGGGTGACCCGCGCGTATCGCGCGACGATTCGTTACACCGACCTGAAGGGCAAAGTGGTGACGATGGACCTGGAGGGCCCGATGGCGGAGCTGCTCCAGCACGAGCTCGACCATCTCGACGGCATTCTTGCCGTCGACCAGCCGAGTGGGCTGGACCCATTTGCGTACAAGGCCGAATGGGAAAAGCATCACAAACCCGCCGAACGCTACGGACCTCCCAGGCCGCGCGAAGTATGAAAGACTAGACGTCGAGACGTCGAGACGTCTAGTATTCCTCATTGACAGGGGTGCCCGCCGCGGTGGTGGGCTGAGATCACACCCTTAGAACCTGATCCGGTTCGTACCGGCGAAGGGAGCTCCGTATGACCTGCCGCACCCAGATGTTCTTCGCCCGCCAGGGCACCGTTACTCCCGAGATGCAGCGCGTCGCGGAGCGGGAAGGGCTCCCGCCCGAGACGATTCGCGATGAAGTGGCGATCGGCCGGCTCATCATTCCCGCCAACGTCAATCACCTGGCGCAGCGCCTCGATCCCATGGCGATCGGCAAAGTCGCCAGCGTCAAGATCAACGCCAACATCGGTAACTCGGCGGTCGAGTCGGACATCGACGGCGAGCTCGAGAAGCTGCACCATGCGGTCCACTACGGCGCCGACACGGTGATGGATCTGTCGACCGGCGGAAACATCGATGCGATTCGCGAGGCGATCATCGCGGCCTCCCCGGTACCGATCGGCACAGTGCCGATCTATCAGGCCATCCAGATCGCCGGCGACATCACGCAGCTCACGGCGGAGGATATCCTCGACAACGTCGCGCATCAGGCGCGGCAAGGCGTGGACTACGTCACGGTGCATGCCGGCATTCTCCGCGAGCACGTTGGTCTCGCGCTGGGTCGCGTGACCGGAATCGTCAGTCGCGGCGGATCGCTGATGGCGTATTGGATGACGCAGCACGGCAAACAGAATCCGCTCTACGAGCACTACGACCGCCTGCTGGACATCGCGCGTGAATACGACGTGACGTTGTCGCTCGGCGACGGGCTACGTCCTGGCTCGATCGCCGACGCCACCGACAAGGCGCAGCTGGCAGAGCTCACGGTGCTCGGCGAATTGACGGAGCGTGCCTGGAAGAAAGACGTGCAAGTGATGATCGAAGGACCGGGGCACATTCCGATGCATCAGATCGAAGTGAACGTGCGGCTCGAGAAGGAGCTCTGCCACGAGGCGCCGTTCTACACGCTCGGCCCGCTGGTCACCGATGTCGCGCCTGGCTACGACCACATCACGTCAGCGATCGGCGCGGCGATGATCGGCTGGTTCGGGGCGGACATGCTGTGCTACGTGACGCGCAAGGAGCACCTCGGCCTGCCGAATGCGGAAGAGGTGCGCGAGGGGGTCATCGCCTACAAAATCGCGGCGCACGCTGCCAACATCGCACGCCGGCGCCCCGGCGCGACGGAGCGGGACGACGCGCTCTCTCGCGCGCGCTACGCGTTCGACTGGAACGAGCAGTTCCGGCTTTCCCTGGACCCTGCGCGGGCGCGCGAGCTGCACGACGAGGCGTTGCCGGCCGAGTACTTCAAGAGCGCGGAGTTCTGCGCGATGTGCGGGCCGAAGTTCTGCTCGATGCACATCACGCGAGAGATCGAGCGGTCGCTGGGGCTCCGGGAGCCGCAGAAGAAGGAGAAGCGCGAAACGGTAGGGGCGGACTAGACCCGAGGAAAGCGCAGAGCCGTCGGGCGAGTGAAGTGTGCCTCGATGGGCCTGATCTGGATGGCCGATGCCGTCACGGTCAACGCATAGCGGTCGCTCACACCGCCGCGGACAAATTCGAGCGCGTACGTGCCCTCGGCGATTGACAGCGGGGTCCGAATCTGTGCCGGACCGATCGCGGTGAGGCAGACGCTCGGCGCTTTGACATCCCCTGACATGGTCACGCGAATCGCGTGGTCCTGGATGCTCAGCTCGTTCTCGATGAGATAGTTGAAGCAGGGATAGGTCTTGTCGTCCGATACGAACAGGACGATTCGGGGAGTGGGGGGGTCCCAGTTGACCTCCCGCACTTCGAAGGTGAGGAGGCCCCCGTCGGGTGTGGCGTCAGGCATTCCACACGCCGGCAGTGCGGCTACCGCGATGAGAAGGAAGGGTCGTCGAATCATCATGATTGAATACCCACCAACCAGCTTCCACGTCACCTCAATCCAAACGCCGCTCCGCCGAGCGCGCGTGAGCTTCGAGTCCTTCGACTCGGCCGAACCACGCGGCGTCCTCGACCAGCGGACGCGCCGCTGCGGAGTCGTCGATGCGCAGCCAGGTGCGCACCCGCAGGAACGTGTAGACCGATAGCCCGCCCTTCGACCGCGCGGTGCCCGCCTGGGCAGGACGTGATTGGGACCGGCGCCGTAGTCCGCCAGTACCTCTGCCGACCCGGCGCCGATAAAGAGCGCGCCGAAATGTGCGAGTCGCGGCGCGACGGCCGCTGCGTCGCGCAGGCAGAGCTCCAGATGCTCGGGCGCGAGCGCATCGCATGCCGCGATGCCTTCCTCCACACTCGCAACCAACACGGCGCCGCCGTTGGCGAGTGCCGCGCGCGCGACCGCCGTCGTTGGCAGATCGGCAACCTGGCGCGCAAGCTCCGTCCCGACCCGCTCGAGATGCGTGGGATCGAGCGTGACGAGCACAGGCACCGCGTCGGGGTCATGCTCCGCCTGTGCCAGAAGATCGGCAGCTATTACAGCCGGAGATGCCGTAGCATCGGCAAAGACAACGAGCTCCGAGGGACCCGCAAGCAAGTCGATCGCCACCCGCCCCGCGACGAGCTGCTTCGCCGCAGTGACATAGCGATTCCCGGGCCCGACGACCACGTCGCAGGGAGGGAGAGGACCGGCGCCGAAAGCGAGCGCCGCAATCGCCTGGGCGCCGCCAGCCGCCAGGAAACCGTCAGCGTCGGCGATGGCCGCGGCCGCGAGCGTCATCGGTCCCGGCTTGGGGCTCGCTACCCAGATCTCTTTGACCCCCGCGGCCTGCGCGGTAACCGCGGTCATCAGCACCGACGACGGCAGCGGATACCGCCCGCCTGGTGCGTAGCATCCCGCGCGTTCCAGGGGCGCGATCCAGTGGCCCGCCGCGCCGCCAGGCAGCTCGACGGTCACGGCGCCGAGGGCGCGTTTCTGCGCTTCCGCGAACGTTCGGATCCGCGCGGCGACACGCTCGAGACGCGCGCGGTCCCCCACCGGCAAGCTCGCGAGCGCACGAGCCAGCGCGGCCCGGTCCAGGAACAGCGGTCCGCCGGTGACGACATCGCCGAAACGCTCAGCATACTCGCGCAGCGCCGGTTCGCCGCGCGTCCGCACCGCTTCTACGATTGGCGCGGCAACCGCGCAGGCCTCGGCAGGCACGCCGGCAGCGCGACAGCCCACGAGCTCGGCAGCCGAGCGACGCCTCAGCACGCGGGAGTCTTTCTGACCATCGGCCGCCGGCTTACCGCACGGTGACGGCGTGCAAGCTCCGCACGCACGTCGGCCAGCGTTCCGCCGCCCCGCGCCAGCGCGACGAGCGCCATGTAGAACACGTCGGCGGTCTCCCGCACGACATCTTCAGACGACTCCGCCCGCGCCAACTCGTCCGCTTCTTCGCGCAGCTTCGCCGCGAGCAGCTCGCGGTCGGCCAACAGCTGCGCCGTTCCCGATCCGACCACGGGCCGGGCGATGCGGTCAGCGAGCGCGCGCTCCAAGTCTGGCAGATCGAACTGCGAGGGCCAGCACGAAGGGCGATGCCAGTGACAGAACCCAGCGCCTGCCTGGCGCACCGTGAATCGCAGCGCATCACGATCACAGTCCAGATCAACACGCACGAGCTGCTGCGAGTTTCCCGAGGTCTCGCCTTTTACCCACAGCGATTGACGCGAGCGGGACCAATAGATCCCGCGCCGCTCGGCCACGGCGCGCGCAAGCGATTCCCGCGTGCTCCAGACGAGGCCGAGCGTGCGACCCGCTTCGTCGCACACCACGGTGGGCCACACTTCGCCCGGCAACGGTTTCGTGAGCGACGCGGCGACGGCGTCGCCAAGCGAGAGCGTGCCGGTGTACAGCGCCATGCCGACCTGGGCATCGGCGCCGACGCGATCGAGTTCGGCTATTTCCTTGGGGGTGGTGATCCCGCCCGCCGCAGTCACGCGTGCGCCTTCCGACGCGCGCACGACCGCCTCGACCGCTGCAGAGTCGAACCCACGCATCTCTCCTTCCTTCTCCACCTGTGTGAAGAGGAAGCCACCGACCACGGGGGCGAGCGCGCGCACGCGCTCGAGCACGGGGATGCCGGTCTGCTTGCGCCAGCCGTCTACCACGATCTCGCCGCGTTTGGCATCCACGGCCGCGATGACGCGCTCGCGCGGCAATGCGCCGCAGAATTCCGGTGTCGCGGCGGTGCCGATCATCACCTGCACGGCACCGGCATCGAGCCAGCGGCGTGCGGTGTCGAGATCGCGGATGCCTCCGCCGACACGACACGGGGCGCGGCGCACCAGATCGCGAATCAACTCCGCGTTCGAGCCCCGCCCGAGCGCGGCGTCCAGATCCACGACCGCCACTTCGCCCGCCACCGAGAACTCCTCCAACCGTGCGACGGGATCGCCGCCGTTCAGCGCGAATTCCTTGCCGCGCCGGAGCTGCACGGCGCGTCCATCCATGATGTCGATGCTCGGTACGATCATCGCCGCACCCTAATCCCGCGGACCGCGAGGTCCGCCTTGATGCCAGCCACTGTGTCGTCGCCGTCGTGAAACACCGATGCCGCGAGCACCGCGTCCGCGCCGGCCGCAAAGGCGGCAGCGACGTGGTCCCGTGTTCCGACGCCGCCTGAGGCGATCACCGGTACCCGAACCGCGGCCGCCACCGCACAGAGCAGCTCGACGTCGTGTCCCGCCCGCGTACCGTCGCGATCCCAGCTCGTGAGCAGGATCTCGCCCGCTCCCAATCGCTCGCCCTCGCGGGCCCACGCGACCGCGTCGCGTCGCGCAGCCTCGCGGCCGCCGACCACCAACACCTCCCAGCGCTCCGCGGCCCGACGCGCGTCGATCGCGAGGACGACGCACTGGCAGCCGAACGCCTGCGCCAGCTCGGCTAACAGGTCGGGTCGTCTCACCGCCGCGGTGTTCACGCTCACTTTGTCGGCGCCCGCCGAGAGCAGGCGCCGCGCGTCTTCCACGCTGCGGACCCCGCCGCCCACAGTCAGCGGAATGCGAATCGCCGCGCGGACTCGCCGCACCGTTTCGACCTGCGTATCGCGCCCCTCGGCGGAGGCCGCGACATCGAGGATCACGATTTCGTCAGCGCCCTGCGCTTCGTAACGCGCCGCCTGCTCGGCGGGGTCGCCCGCGTCGCGCAGATCCTGGAACCGGATCCCCTTCACCACGCGGCCGTCCTGCACGTCGAGGCACGGGATGATGCGCCGCAACAAGCCCGACGATCCGTTGGCTGCCGGCGCGGGGCGGGCCGTTCGACCCGTGAGCCAGCGCTCGAGCAACGCCGCGCCGTAGGCACCGGATAGCTCGGGATGAAACTGACAGGCGAGCGCTGGCCCGCGCTCGAGCGCGGCGATGAACGGGACGCCGTGCGTAGTCCATGCCGTCGTCCATCCTGCCGGGCCCTCGCGCAGCGCGTAGGAGTTTGCGAACGCCGCGACGCCAGGAGTCAGCAAGCGGGCTTCTGGTTCGGGTGTCACGCTGTTCCAGCCCAGATGCGGAATCCGCACGTGCGATGGCAGCCGGCGACAGCCTCCAGCGATAACGCCGAGTCCCGCCACTCCCGGCGCCTCTTCACTCGTCTCGCAGAGCATCTGCATGCCCAGACATATCCCGAGGATCGGCGTGCCGCGCGATGCATGATCGCGAATGACGGTGTCGAGATCCCGCGACCTCAATGCTGCCATGCCCGTTCCGAACGCCCCCACGCCTGGCAGGACGATGCGCGTGGCGTCGCGCACGATGGCGGGATCGGCGGTGACGACTACGCCCGCGTTGAGCCGGCGGAACGCCCCCGCGATCGACGCCAGGTTCGCGACGCCGGAATCGACAATCGCGACATCACTCACGGCTCGCTCCTCCGAGCGTGCCCTTGGTCGACGGCACGTCGTCGAATCCCGATTGCGCGACCGCTTGCCGCAACGCGAGCGCGGTGGCCTTGAACGCGGCTTCGGCCCGATGATGGTCGTTCTCACCCTTCAGCACGTCCACGTGCAGCGTCATCCGGCCGGCTGTCGCAAGTGAGCGCAGGACATGGAAGATGTTCTCGCACGCGAGTCCGCCAATCGCCTCGCGGCGCAGGCCGAGTCCGACGTCGGAAAACGGCCGGCCTGACAGATCCACGACTGCCCGCGCCAACGCTTCATCGAGTGGCGCGAAGGACCATCCGAAGCGGTTCACACCGCGCCGCTCGCCCAGGGCGCGGTCGAGTGCCTCGCCCAGCGCGAGCGCGCAGTCCTCAGCTGTGTGGTGATCGTCCACCTGCAGGTCGCCCTCGCAGGTGAGCGCCAGGTCGAAGCGCGCGTGGCGACCGAGCGCATCGAGGAGATGGTCGAGGAAGCCGATGCCGGTCTTCAGGGCGGTCTTCCCGGTGCCGTCCAGATCGAGCGTTACGCGAATCGATGTTTCGCGCGTGGCTCGGGTAACAGTCGCAGTCCGCGGGGGGGCGCTCATGGCAGCAACTCCTCGAGATCGGCCACTTGATCCAGCACACGAGCAGCGCCGGCGTCGGCCAGTGCGGCGGCGGTCAAAGAGCGGTCATCGCCTGGGGCAACAACGCCGACCGGCACGACGTCCGCGCCGGCAGCGGCCCGAACGTCATCCGGCGTGTTGCCGACCATCCACGCGCGGCGCACGCCGAGGCGCGCGAGCGCAAGGCGGACCGGCGCGGGATCCGGTTTGCGCGCGGCGTCCTCCATGCTCACCACCGGTTGGAATAGATCCGCTATTCCCTCGCGCTCGAGGAACCAGCGTGCCTCCTCGCGCGGCCGGCCCGTCACGACCGCGAGCGGCAATCGCTGCGCGAGTCGCGCGAGCAGCGCGCGCGGCACGATCAGGCGCTCGCGCTCGCGCAGCCCGGGAGTCCTTGGTGTGCCGAGGTACAGAGCCTGGAAGCAGGCCGTGACGCTTTCGAGATCGGACGAGACGCCGCGCGCCGCAATGAGCCGTTGCGTCACGACCCAATCGTTCGCCGCGTCGCCCGCGCGCAGCGCGTCCTCGATGTCTTGCATCGTCACCGTCACGCCATACGCGGCGGCGGTAGCGATCATGGCCGCACGCTGCGACTCGCGGACGTCGGCGAGGACGCCGTCGAGGTCGAACACGATCGCCTGGGGTGCGAGCACCGTGTCGAGCGCGGTCGTCAGCCGCTCGAAGTCCGCCGGATCACCGGGCAGCGTAATTCGTAGACTCGTCTCGAGACCTGCACGACGGGGGAAGTCGCGTACGAGAATTCCTCGAGCGCGGAGTCCGTCACGGACGAACGCCGCCCGCCGGCCGAAGTCGGCGAGTACGAAGTTTGCCTGCGAGGCGCGTGCAGCGACGCCACGCGCGCAGAGCAGTTCCCGAAGGTTGGTTCGCTCCAGGCGCACCTGTGTCACGTGAGCGCGCAACGCTGCGTCGCCGCGCTTCAACTGGGACAACGCGAGAGCGAGCGATGGCCCGGCGACGGGATATGGCCCGCCCGCGGCGCGCAACACGGCGATCACATCCGAACTCCCGACGGCGTAGCCCACGCGGCACCCCGCTAGACCCCAGGCCTTCGACATCGTGCGGACGACGACCACGTTCGCGAGGTCGAGCACCGCAGGGTCAATACCCTCGTCCGCGTACTCGATGTACGCCTGATCGATCAGCACGAGGGACTGCGGCGCCGCGGCCGCGATCCGTCGCACCTGATCCCGCGAGGCGACGCCGCCTGTCGGATTGTTGGGCGACACGATGATCACGATTGCGGTGCGGCTGTCGAGGCGTGCGAGGATCTCTTCGAGGGGGAACGCATCCGTGAACCAGGGCACGCGCACGAGCGGCGCACCGGCGAGGGCAGCGAAGCGCTCCAACATGTCGAAGGTCGGCTCGGGTAGCAGCACGGGGCGATCGGGTCCCGCGTACACTCGGCAAATGCGATCGAGTGCCTCGTCCGCGCCAGCGGTCACGACGACGCGCTCCGGGCGCACGCCCACCCGGGCAGCGAGCGCCGTCTCGACTGCCGTCGCATCGGGGTAGCGGCGCAGCACCTCCGGATCCAGGGCTGCCAGCTCCGCGAGCAGGGCTTGTGGGGCCCGAGGCCCCTCATTGCTGTTGAGGTGGAGTACGCTCATGGCACGATCTGCGAAAGGGTGGAGACGACGACGTCGGTGCCGCCGGCCGCTTTCACGGCTGGGATCACCTGTGGCAAGAGATCGCGCGGTACGGCTGCCTTTACTGCGTATCCGGTGTCGCCAAACAGGCGGGATACTGTCGCTTGCCGCATAGACGGTAGAACCGCCACAACCGCGTCCAGGCAGGCCGGCGAGGCGTTCACCTCTAGCATCACGCGGCGCCGCGCCTCGAGCACGGAGTTGATCAGCAAGACCAGATCATCGATGAAGCGGCGCCGCACCGGCTCGTCCAGCGCCGCGCGGTGCGCGTACAGACGGGTGGACGAGCGCATCAACACATCGACGATCGCGAGACCGTTCGCCTCGAGCGTCGCACCGGTGGCGGTGTTGTCGACGATCACATCCGCGTCCTCGGGCGGAAATACCTCGGTCGCTCCGTAGGAGCGCACGAACTCGGCGCAGAGACCGCTCGCGCCGATCCAGCGTCGCGTGAGCCGCTCGTACTCCGACGCGACGATCAGGCGTCGCTTGGGCAGTCGCCCGGCTTCGAGCAACGCGGCGGGAGCGGCGGCGACGAGCTGCACGGGATCGAGCCCAGTGTCGAGCAACTCGACGACGTCGGCCCCTCCAGTCCCCCCTTCGAGCTCCGCGACCCAGTCCGCCCCGGCGAAGCCGACGTCCCGGCTGCCGAGGGCGAGCATCTCTACGATGTTCTGGGGTTTCAGCACCTTCGCTTCGGCGCCCGGCAGCGACACTTGGGGGCGATAGCCGCGGGCACTGGGACGCACGCTGATCCCCGCGTCGGCGAGCAGAGTCAGCACGCCCTGCTCCATCCGGCCTTTGGGCAGGCCGAGACGGAAAGGAACGGCGCGTGGGACGAATGTGGACATCGATCCGCTCCCTGTTGGCCGAGCCGGAGTCCCCCAGGTCACGCGACGCCGCCCCAAAAGCACGACGCCGGCCCTGGGGGGGCCGGCGTCGGTGATGATTCAAAATCCTACACGCCTCCGGCTATCCCCCGTGGACCGAGTGATGATGGTGATGCCGGTGCGAAGATGGACGCTGCATGAAGTGTGATATAGCGGGGTGGCGAAACCGTGTCAATCTCAGGCACATTAGCCCGCCATGCGCATCAGCCTCATACCTCGCACCCGTTGGGGGCGGATCCGCATGATCGCGATCGCCGCAATCCTGCCGCTGCTGTTCCTCGTCATCTGGCTCTTTACGGTAAAGATGCCAGGTCCGGCATTCGCCGGCCCGCTGTCGCCGCTCACGCCAAATCAAGAACTGATCCGCGCGGGGCTGCAGCGCCACGTTCGAGCACTGGCGCACGACATCGGCGTCCGCAGCGACCAGACCTATTCCAACGTCCTCCGGGCGTCGGCCTACATCGAACGCCGCCTGCAGGATCTCGGCTACAAAGTGGAGTCGCAGGAGTTCGCTGCCGGCAATCGCAGCTTTCGCAATATCGAAGCGACGCTCGGCGGCATGCCGGGCCACGCGCATGAAGTCGTAGTGCTGGGCGCGCACTATGACACCGCCGAAGGTGCGCCGGGCGCGGACGACAACGCGAGCGGCGTCGCGGGCGTGCTCGAGCTGGCGCGGATCTTTGCCCAGGAGCGCCAGGCCCGCACGGTGCGCTTCGTCTTTTTTCCGAATGAAGAACCGCCGTCGTTTCCGACGGCCGACATGGGCAGCCGCCATTATGCGTCGGCCGCGCGGGAGCGCAACGACCAGATCGTGGCCATGCTGTCGATCGAATCGATCGGCTACTACGACACGGAAAAAGGCAGCCAGCGCTATCCCTTCCCGCTGAACCTCGCGTATCCGAACGTGGGCGACTTCATCGGGTTCGTGTCGAATCTCAGGTCGCGCGCACTGCTGCATCGCGCGATCGCCGCCTTTCGCGCCCATGCGACAATGCCGACGCAGGGCGCGGCGGCCCCGTCCTGGGTCCCGGGTGTCTGGTGGTCAGACCATTGGTCGTTCTGGAGGGTGGGATATCCGGCGATCATGATTACCGACACCGCGCCCTACCGGTACCCCTTCTACCACACGCCACAGGACACCCCCGACAAGCTCGACTACGACCGCATGGCGCGCGTCGTCCACGGGCTGACTCACGTGGTCCGAGCGCTTGCGAACTGACGGGGGGGCTAGCGGTCGAGACGCGCGAATGCGCGCACTGGAAAACTCCCCATCCCCCGGACCCGCGGGGGCACCGCAAAAAAGTGGAAGCCCGAGTCGGGCAGCGCCGCCAGGTTCGTCATGTGCTCGACGATCGCGACGCCGGCGCCGAGCAGGATCGTGTGCGTGGGGCGGCTACCGTCCTTGTCGTCATCGATGTTGAGCGAATCGATTCCCACGAGCGCTGCGCCGGCCTTCACGAGATACTCCGCCCCGTCCTTCGCGATGAAGGGGTGTTGCCCGCCGGAGTAGGTGTCGGTGCGCCAGTGCGCGTCCCAGCCGGTATGCACCAGGACAGCCTTCCCTTTTACATCCTGGTCTTTGAACCGCGAGGCGTCGATCGCGCGCCCGCGCGTGTTGCTGGAGCGCACGACGATGCCCGGCAAATCTGCCACGGCCTCCAACGCGTAGCCCGCGACGTCGCGGCCGCCTTCGTACCGGTGAAACGGGGCGTCGATGTAGGTGCCGGTGTTGGCGAGGAGCTCGATCTTGCCGATCTGAAATGTGGTGCCGGGGGCGTAACGAGCGGTGGAGGCGTCTCGCGAGAGCCAGTCGCTAACCGTCGGCGACGGAAGACCGCGGTAGGTGACCATGCCGTGCTCGATCTCGTGGCTCAAGTCGACCAGGCGTGGCGGATCAGCCATTGAACACGCGAGCGAGTGCTTTCAACAGTTGACCATCGGGCGATGCGCCATCGGGCGCCTCCGACAGCACCGTTGCCAGCCGGCGACGCAACAACGGATCACGCGTGGCCTGAGCAGCAAATTGAACCGTGAGCGGAATGAACCACGGAGCCTGCCGCGCGCCCGAGCCGGCGCGAGCGACGGCGGCGTACTGCTCGAAGAGCGCGAGGAGAAAGGCACCCTTGGAGGGAAAGTGGCGATAGATCGCGCCCTTGGTGAATCCGGCGGCCAGCGCGACCTCATCCAGGGTCGCGATCTCGAAGCCGCGCTCGGCGAAGAGCTCAAGCCCAGCCGACACGAGGAGGGCTCGGGTTTCGGCTTTGCGCCGCTGGTGAATGATTCCCACGGGTATCCAGGATACTGGTTAGGACCTTTGCCGCAAGCGCCGAGCAGGCCAAATTAGATACCGACTGGTATCGGCGATACCGCTTGGTCCCTTGACTGAGCTAAACGTCAGTCTAGGTTTGCGATTCGCCGCCGCTCTGCTCCTCGATTACGCACTCGGGAGAAGGAATGCCGTATATCATCGCCGAACCGTGCATCAACGTGAAGGATCGGTCCTGCGTGGACGTGTGTCCGGTGGATTGCATTTACGAAGGTCCCGACATGCTGTACATCCACCCGGACGAGTGCATCGACTGCGGCGCGTGCGAGCCTGAGTGTCCGGTCACCGCCATCTTCCCCGAAGAGGACACGCCGCCGCAGTGGAAGGACTACATCGCAAAGAACCGCGACGTCTTTCAGAGCGAGAATCCCCCCGGTAAACCGCAGCGCAAGGGCTCCTAGCCGAGCGTCTCGAGAAACGCACTGATGGCCCCGTTGAGCGCGAGTGGCTGCTCTAACGGTGTCATGTGGCCCGCGTCGCGCACGACCATGAATCGCGCATCCGGAATCGCGCGTGCCATCGCCTCCATCTCTTCAGCCGGCGCAATCTGATCGTCATCTCCAGCGACCACTAAGACCGGAACTCCAATCCGGCCGAGCAGCGGCGTCGAGTCCGGACGATCGCGCAGCGCGCGGAGCGCTCCGACGATGCCCCAGACCGGCTGGCGCAGGATCATTTCCCTGACCTCACCCTCGACTGCCGGTTGACGCTGCGGCGTCACACGCGCAAGCAGTTTCGGCATCAACGCGTCGGCGACAGCACGCGCGCCATCATCCTGGGCGCGTGCCGCGAGCGCGTCCCGGCCGAGGTTTCCTGCGGGCGTATCCGCTGCCGCCTCGTGTTACAGAGGATCGCGGCGCGCACGCGGTCGGGAAACCGCCGCACAAACTCAAACGCGATATAGCCGCCCATCGACAACCCGCACACGACAGCCTGGTCGATCTTCGAACGATCGAGCAGCGCGATGAGATCGTCGGCGTATGAGGTCATTGAGAATTCGCCCACCGCGATCGGCGCGCCGGACGTCCCAGCGCCCCGCAAATCGGGCGCGATGCATTGCCAGCGAGTCAACCTGGCGACTTGATGCCGCCACAACAGATGGTCGAACGGGAAGCCGTGAATTAGAACGACGGGAACGTGTGCCAAAAAACGACCCTCTGGATTTGCGGTTCTCGCCGCAGCAACACGCCAAACGCCTTCGCGCCGTATGTCGGATCAAGACGCACACGATGTTCCGCCGCGAATGCGCGGGCGCGCTCGCCCTCCGCTGTCGGGTGACCATAACCCTTCCCCATCGCGTCGACGACGCGCACGCGTAGCGCGGATCGCGGAACGCTGAATGCAATTCCCGCGCGACGGATCAGCGCCGCCGTTTTGAGTGCGAGCCGCAACGCACGCCACCCATTGGCGACGATCCGCGGCGCGACGCGTACCGCGACGACGTCGGTGGACCACCCGAGCCACGCGACGCCGAGTGCGATGCCGGCGGCTGTTCCGCCGGTGCCCAACGGGACGACGATCGTGTCGGGCGGCGCATCGAGCTGCGTGCCCAGCTCGAGCGCGGCGAGGAACTGACCGAGCACCGCTCGTGGGTCGGCGCCGCCACCGGGAATCCAACGCGGCGTTCCTCGTCCCAGGTGATGTGCCGCGCGCCACGCGCGCAGCACCGCCCACGGCAATGTGAGGATGGACGATGCGGAGACGACCAGATTCGCAGTGGCCGCGGTTGCCGCCGCGACGGCCCGACTCACGCCGGTATCGGGCTGCGGAAACGTGGCGACGGCGGTGCGGTAGCCCTGAGCCTTTGCGGAACGCGCAGTCGCGAGGCAATGACTCGACCCTGTGGCACCGACGGTCACGAAAACGGATCGGGGCGGAGCACCCGCGAGCAAAAACTCCAGACCGCGCACTTTGTTGCCGCCGGTCAGATCTTCACGCTTCAGCCACAGTGCCTGCAGTCCCAACGCGCGCGCCAGCGCCGGGTGCGCCTCCAGCGGAGCAGGCCAGGTCCCGAGACTGCACGGGGCGAAAGCGGCGCGTATCTTTGTGGCCAACACAGCGGAGCGATCCATGCAAGTGACCACCGATTACATACGTCATCCAGGCTCCCGATCCGGAATTCTACAAGACGTTAGCCAAGGCGCTGGAGCAAATCGCCGCCGGGATGGAGGCGCTAGGGAAGCAGGAGTGAAATACGTCGACACGCCGCAGGACTTGGCGGCGTTCATCGCTTCGGTGCGCCGCGAGTCCGGGGGCGGGGGACGAGTCGGCGTCGATACCGAGGCCGCGAGTTTCCATCGTTTCCGCGATCGCATCTACCTGCTCCAGGTCTCGAGCCCGACACAAACCGCGCTCGTCGATCCCGTCGCCATCGCCGCTCCCGACCTCGGCCCGTTCGGGGCGTTGCTGGCCGATCCCCAGATCGAGAAAGTGTTCCACGACGCCGACTACGACCTGCGCGTCCTCGACCGGGACTACGGCTTTCACGCCGTTCGCTTGTTCGACACACGCATCGCGGCGCAGCTCACCGGCGAACCGGCGATTGGCCTGGCGGCGCTACTCGAGAAGTACGCCGGGGTGAAGCTCGACAAAGAACACCAGAAAGCGGATTGGTCGCTCCGACCGCTGACGCCGCCGATGTTGGCGTATGCCGCAGCCGACACGCAGCACTTGCTCGCGCTGCGGGACGCCCTGGAGCAAAGACTCGAGGAACTGGGACGCCTCGCCTGGGCGCGGGAAGAGTTCAAGCACCTCGAGGCGCTCCGCTGGACCGGCCCCGCGGCCGCCGGAGAAGAAGACACCTATTTGAGGCTAAAAGGCGCGAAAGGACTGGGCCCGCGCAGTCTGGCGGCGCTACGACTGTTACATCGCTGGCGGGATACTGTCGCTGAGCGGGAAGACAAGGCGCCGTTCCGAATCATCGGGAACGACTCCCTGATCGCGGTCAGTCGAGCCCTGCCAGCGGGTCGAGCCGACCTCTCAACCATTCGAGAGCTACCCAGATCGCTGGCAAAACGTCACGGCGACGCCCTGCTCGACGCCGTGGCGCGCGCGAAGGCACTCCCCGACAGCGAGCTCCCCCGCCTCGAGCGCCGGCCGCGTCCGCACAAGGACGCCGGGTTCGATGCGCGCCTGGAGAAAGTCAAAGCCGTTCGCAACCGGGTGGCAACCGAATTGGGACTGGAACCTGGTGTGCTCTGCGGCAGGACGACGCTGGAGGCGGTGGTACGGGCTCGGCCCACGGATCGCGCGGCGCTGGAGCGGGTCGGGGAGCTGCGGCGTTGGCAGATCGAGGTGCTGGGCGACGCGTTGCTCGAAGCGTTGCGCTAGAACCCCATCATCGCGCGGATCTTCGGGTCGATCCGCTCCGGCGTCCAATACGGCTCCCACACGATGTCGATATCGACGTCCTTCACGCCCTCGATGGCGCGCACGACTTTGTAGATGTCGTTCGTGATCATCGGCCCTGCCGGGCAACCGGGCGAGGTCAAGGTCATGCTGATGCGCACCAGGCCGTCGTCGACTTCGACGTCGTAGACCAGGCCGAGGTCGACGATGTTCATGTCGAGCTCGGGATCCTTCACCTGGCGTAAAGCCTGGCGGACCGTTTCCGCACTGAGCACTGCAGTCGTCACAGACGTTTTCTCCTCCTGGCGAACCTAGCGACCTGGGATACCGCGCACCAGACAGTGCCGCCGGATCGCGATCCGGGCGTAGATCCGGCGAGCGAGCGACAGCACACCCGGGATCGCGAACAGGGGCGCCAGCCAGCGCTTCCGGGGAAACAGCCGCAGCAACTCGGGGATGGCATCCGCCCCAGGATAGACGCGGCCATCCGGCATCACAAGATGCATGGCGGCTGCAAGCGCCGGCAGCGCGATCCCGAAGCGCCCCACGGCGACTGCGTCCTGAAACGGGACAAAGCGGAGAACATGTTCCCGGTCCCAGCCGCGTAACCACGCAACCGCCCGCTGACAAATGCCGCACTCGCCATCGTAGATCAGCGTCGGATCCGTCGGATTAGCGACCAAGGGAATCGACGGCGCGCGCTGCCGCGTCGGCCACGCGCCCGCGAACTTCTTTCAGCTTGGTAAACGAGCCGCGAACCCTGGGATCGTACGCGCGATTGGTGAGCAACAGGACGAACAGGTCGCGGTCGGGATCGATCCAGAGCGACGTTCCAGTCCAGCCGGTGTGACCATAGCTGTGGGCACCGAACAGCGTGCCGGCGCTGGAAGTCTCTTCGCCGGTTGGCAGTGCCTCCCACCCCAACGTGCGGGCGCTGACGCCGCGGCGCGCCGCAACGGCAATCTGCGTGAATTGGCGAACCGTTTCCTTTTTTAGTATTCGCGGGCGACCCGGCAGCGTACCCTCGTTCATCATGAATTGCGCATAGCGCGCGAGTGCGCTCGCGGTGGCAAACAGGCCGGCATTTCCGGTCACGCCACCGAGTTTGTAGGCGCTCGGGTCGTTGACGATCCCTGCGATCGGATGACCGTGCCAGAGGTTCGTAGGAGCGGTCAACGGTACCAGGCGCTTCGGTGGCCGGAACAGCATCTGCTGCGCAAGCCCGAGCGGCGCGAAGACCTCGCGCGTGACAAACGCGTCGAGTGGCGCTCCGCTGACACGCCGGACGATTTCGCCCAACAGGATCGCGTTGAGGTCGGAGTAGATCATCTGCGTTCCCGGCCGCGCGATCGGCACCGTTGTAAGCACCATGAGTAACGCGGCCGCACTGTCACGCGCCTCTTTCAAGGGAAGCGTCGCTCGAAGACCCGAGGTGTGCGTCAAGAGATGCCGCACCGTAATGCCCGCCGTTCCGGGACTGTTGAATTCCGGGATATAGCGGACGACGGTCGAGTCCAGCGCCACTTTGCCGCGCTCGACGAGGAGCATCAGCGCTGGCGTGGTCGCCACGACTTTGGTGAGCGAGGCGAGATCCCAGAACGTGCTGTCGACGCTCACGGACGGACTCGTCGCGCTCCACGTCAGCCGGCCGTACCCCTTGGCGAACAGAATCGTGTCATGGCGCCCGACCACGAGCGCAGCACCCGGGTACACGCCCAACTGGATCCCGCGAAGAACATGTGAATCGAAGACGGTGTCGAGCGAGGCCTTCGGCGTCTGGAGGGACAGCACCAACAGCAGAGCTACGACCAAATGCCTGGAATCCGCCGGCTACAGGAGGGACAGCGTCCGTCGGCTCCGACACGCTGCTGCTTGATGACGTAGCCGTAGCGCTCGATCAGCAAGTCCCCGCAATCGGGGCAATAGGTGTGCTCCCAGCGGCCGACCCGACCGGGCAGGTTCCCCGCGTACACGAATCGGAGCCCTGCCCGCCTGCCGATTTCGCAAGCTCGCAGCAACGTCGCCACCGGCGTGTTCTCGGGGTCCGTCATCTTGTAATCCTTGTGGAACGCCGTGACGTGCCACGGTATCTCGGGCGACACCGTCGCGATCAGCTCGGCCGCGCGGGTCAGCTGGGCGTCGTCGTCGTTGAACCCGGGCACGATCAAGGTCACGATCTCGAGCCAGAACCCCCGCTCGTGGACCATGCGGACGGCGTCGACGACGTGTTGGAGCACGCCGCCTAACTCGCGATACCGCTTATCGTCCATCGCCTTGAGATCGATCTTGTAGCAATCGGTCCACGGCCGGATGTAGTCGAGCACTTCGGGCGTGGCGTTGCCGTTCGAGATGAACGCAGTCTTCAGACCGGCGGGCCGCGCGGCTTTGAACACATCGACCGCCCATTCGGCCGTGATGAGCGGCTCGTTGTACGACGACCCCACCATGCGCGCGCCCTGCCGCCGGGCGAGGGCCACGAGCGCATCAGGCGTCACGTCACTGGGCATCACGCCGGCCGCGTCGTCGCGCAGCGCCTGGGACGTGAGCCAGTTCTGGCAATAGCCGCAGTGAAAATCGCAGCCGAGCATCCCGAATGTCAGCGTGTCGCTCCCCGGGAGGCAGTGGAAGAACGGCTTCTTCTCGGTGGGATCGCATTGGAGCGCGGCAACGTAGCCCGCCGGCGTGAAGAGCGTCCCTTCCTTATTGAAGCGGACCTTGCAGATGCCGCGCCGGCCGGGCTTCACGAGACAGCGGTGGCCGCAGGCAAAACAGCGGACCGCCCCGTCCTTCAGTTTTTCGATCAGCTCGGCTTCCCGGACACGCGTGTCGAGCGTCTGCGCCAGCGATGGAGGAGGTGCAAGGTGCGGCAGGAACGAGGTGATGCTGCGAGGGCTCAGCGCAAATTCCCCGGCGTCAGTTGATACAGCAGCATGACGGTCCGCACGTCCCGGTCCGACAGGTCCCGCACCTTCGCGGTCGGGAACATGATGTCAGTCGAATCCTTCGAGTGATCGAGGCCGAGCAAATGTCCAACCTCGTGGGTCGCGACGATGCGGATGTCATCCGGGTCCATCGGCCGCCCCTTGGGGTCGAAGGTAGCGAGTGTGATCGTCGCGCCCTGAATGTGCCCGTTCTCGTCCCAGGTGACGTCGGTTTGCCCGGTGCGCTCGATCTCGAACTGAATGCGCCACTTCACCGTGACTTCCGCGTTCGTCGAGTCGCCGTCGAAGTCGAACCGGACCGGGACACCGGCGCTGGTCCACTGGCCGAAAGCCGCCTTGATCGCATCGATGAATGCGGGCTTGAAGTTCGCGGCATGGGTCGGGGCGAACCACACGTGAATCGGCGCGGTCGTGCGATTCTCCCAGCGGCGCAGGGTGGAGTCCCCGCTCGTCTCGAGCATCTCGCCCAGGTAGGTGCTCGAACCGCTCGACCGGATGCGGCGCCGTGTCTCGGAGCGCGCCAGCAGCTCGATGTACGACGGCTCGCGGCCGTTCGGACCGGCCGGGATCGCCGTTCCCTGCGAGCTCGTCGTGGGCGGTGGTGCCTGGGGCGCGACCTGGGACGGCGGCGCCGGCGGTGGCTCGGCGATTCTGAGCGGCGCGTTGGCATCGGGATCCGGCGCCGCGGCGCGGCGGGGCGTGGGTTTAAACGCGTCCCAGAAAATGAACAGGACGATGAGTACGACCGCGGCGGCGATCATCCCTGTAAGCCGGCGTTCCACCATGCGCGCAATATGCGAAGATCGCAGGCCGCGACGCTAGCTTTGCACTTCGCACGTCTCTATGATTGTGGCCCGCATGTGCTTGGATCGTAGGTGATCGCGTTACCCGCGCGGCAGCTCGTCCGCTGGCGTGTCTGGGTCATCGGCGCGTGGGCGGTGCTCGCGCTGCTGTTCGTCCCGAAGGCCGCCCACGTGCAGCGCGTCCTGGCGGTCCGCGGGATGAACGTCGAGCAAACGGAATCTGCGCGGGCCTCGCAGCTCATCCGCGAATCATTTCCGAACCCCATCGCGGAATACGTGGCGATCGTCGTGCACGGCCCCGTCCGCTATACGAACCCGCGATTCGCAGCCGTCATCGATTCGGTCTCGGCCGCACTCAGCCATCAGCCGTACATCAGTCAGGTTGTTTCGGTCCGTAGCATCGGCGAATCGACCTTCGTCAGCCCAGACCGTCAGACCACGTTTCTGATCGCTGCCCTGACACCGGCCAGCACGAGCGACGTGGGCCGCACGGTGGTCCCCGACCTGCGGGAAACCGTGCGCAGTACGTTGGCGCGACTGCCGCGGGCAGACGGGTTCGACGTGAAGGTCACCGGGAACCCGGCGCTCGATTACGACGTCCGGACGATCAGCGCGGAGGACACGCGGCGCGGCGAGGAGCGCGCGCTGCCGCTGACACTCGCCGTGCTCGTGCTTGCCTTCGGGGCGCTGGTCGCCGCGACCCTCCCGATCATCGTCGGGGTGCTGGCGATCACGATCGCGCTTGGCCTCGTCGCCATCGCCGCGCAGTTCCAGACCATGTCCGTCTTCGTGCTCAACATCACGACAATGGTAGGACTGGGCGTCGGGATCGACTACTCGCTGCTCATCGTCACGCGCTTCCGCGAGGAGCTGAACCGCGGCCTGTCACGCACCGACGCCGCGGTGCGCACCATTCAAACCGCGGGCTCGGCTGTTGTGACGTCGGGACTGACCGTCGTAGTCGGATTCGCGGCGCTGATCCTGACACCGCTTACCGAGACCCGGTCGGTCGGGGTCGGCGGGCTGATCGTCGTCGCGGTGGCGGTGTTACTTGCGACCACGTTCTTGCCGGCGGCGCTCGCGATTCTCGGCCGCGATATCGACCGGCCGAGATGGCTCGCCCGGATGCTGGCCTGGATTCACACACCGCAAGGCTGGGAGCGTTGGGCGCGCTCGCTCGGCCACCATCCCTGGCGCGCGATTCTGGGCGGCGGCCTCGTGGCGGCCCTGCTGACCTTTCCACTCACGCAAATCAAGATCGGCCTGCCGGCGCGTAACTGGTTCCCACCGGACGCCGAGTCGGGACAGGGGCTCGCGGCGCTGCGTGAGATGGGAGCCAGCGGCGTGATCCAGCCGCTGCGCGTCGTGGTGCAGCTGCCTCCCGGCGAGTCCGCGTTGTCGGGTCGCCGGCTCCCGGGACTCAAGGCGTTGGGCGACTCGATCGCCAAGGACCCGCGCGTGCGGGAGGTGCGCGGCGTCGCGACGCTGCAGCCCCGCATGTCTACGCTACAGCTCGCGATGTTCTACGACGACCCGGACGCAGTGCGCGAGCGCTATCCCCAGTTCTTCAACGCGTATTTGAGCGCCGATCGACGCACGACGCTGATCGATGTGATCGCCGCCGACTCGGTGTCGCTGACCGGGATGATGGATCTGGCGCGTCACGTCCGGCAGACGATCACGCGCAGCACACGCCTGCGCGGCACCGAGGTGGTCGTCGGGGGATTCGCCGCGTCCAGCCTCGACCTACAGGAGAATCTGCTGGCCCGCTTCCCCGGCATCGTCGCGATGATCCTCGGCGTCACCGCGATCATGTTGTTGATCGCCTTCCGCTCAGTGCTCGTGCCGCTCAAGGCAGTTGTCCTCAATTGCGTTTCGGTCAGCGCGGCGTTCGGGATCACCGTGCTCGTCTTCCAGCACGGTTATGGCGCGAGCCTATTTGGTCTCGACGGACCGACCGAAGCGATCTTCGTCGTCGTGCCAGTCCTCGTCTTCGCCACGGTCTTCGGGCTGTCGATGGACTACGAGGTATTCTTGCTGACACGGGTGAAGGAAGTGTTCGACAAGACGGGGCGGAACGATTACGCGACGATGGAAGGTCTCTCGACTACCGCATCCACGATCACGTTTGCGGCCCTGATCATGATCATCGTCTTCGGGAGCTTCGCGTTCACCCGCGTGCTCGCCGTGCAATTCATCGGATTCGGGCTGGCGCTCGCCGTGCTGCTCGATGCCACGCTGATCCGCATGGTGCTCGTCCCCGCGATCATGCACATCGCGGGACGGTGGAACTGGTGGCCCGGCGTTCGAGCTCCCCGGCGCGATGTCGAAGAGGTTACGTAGGATCCAGCAGGCGCAGCTTTTCCCCCCACACATCCCAATGCCAGGCCTCCACGCGGATCCCCGTGTCCGGATCCTTGAGCGGTTTGTATTGCAGCCAGCGGGCGTGAAACCCGAGGGTGCGACCCAGCTCGAGCAACCGTTCCTTATTTGAGCTCACCAGGTGGACCATCGGCTCGTCATGGATCTTGTGACGGTGAAGCCAAACGCCGCCGTTGAGGGCGAAGCGCATCCCCTCACGGCGGCGTTGGAATTCCCGGTACGGTGGATCTAGGTGCAGGTAATCCGGCCCTCGATCGTGGCTGGCGGTATCGGCGCCGCGTTCCCCTGGAAGAGCGTGCACATCCTCGAGGTCTGCGCGTGCATAGTCTGGGCCGACCATCCCATGGCGGTCGCCTCGACCACAGTCAGCGTCACGCCCGTCGACGCACTGAAGTTATTGAGCTGGGCGAGGCTGCTCGTGTAATACGTGCTGTCATAGAAGAAGGCCTCTTCCGCCGTCGCCAGATTCTTGAGGTCTGACTTCATCTGGGCGACGTAGGCCTTCTGCTTCGTGTTAGCGAACTTCGGGATCGCGAATGCCGCCAGGATCCCGATGATCACCACCACGATCAGCAGCTCGATCAATGTAAAACCACGTGCCTTCACCGCTTTACCCTCCGGGCGCGAAAGGGCGTCGACTCGCAAAGCCCCGAATCGACGCCCCTATTGTGGGCACCGGCCCCCATTCCTGCAAGAGGCGTGCTTAACCCTTCGCGTCGATCCAATTCTTTCCAGCACCTACAGTTACGACGAGCGGCACGCGTAAATTGGCCACCCCCTCCATCTCGCGTTTTACAAGGGCAGCGGCATCCGACCGTTCGTGCTCAGGGGTCTCAAACACCAGCTCATCATGCACTTGAAGGAGCATCCTGGTCCGCAGATTTGCCTGCTTCAGGGCCGCGTGGATCCGGATCATCGCGATCTTGATGAGGTCGGCCGCAGAACCCTGGAGTGGCGAGTTGGTCGCGGTACGCTCTCCAAAAGAGCGGATGCTGAAGTTTCTGTCCCGGAGCTCGGGGATGTAGCGCCGCCGCCCGAACAGTGTCTCTACGAACCCCCGCTGACGTGCCTCATCGACGGTCTTGTCGAGCCAGGCACGCACCCCGGCGAAGCGCTCGAAGTAGTGTTTGATGAACGCCTTCGCCTCTTCGAGCGTGATGCCGAGCTGGCGCGACAAGGCCAGCGCCCCTTGCCCAGAGATCGTCGCGAAATTGATGGTCTTGGCGCGCGCGCGCATTTCGGCCGTCACGTTCGCCTCCGCGACACCGAAGATCACCGCCGCGGTCTGCCGGTGGATGTCGCCGCCGCGCTGAAATGCCGCGACGAACGCTGGATCGTCCGAGAAATGCGCGAGCAGCCGCAGCTCGACCTGGGAGTAGTCGGCGATCAGCAGCAGATGGCCGGGCGGCGCCACGAATGCGCGACGGATCTCGCCGCCGCGCTTCGTGCGTACGGGGATGTTCTGGAGATTCGGGTCGGACGACGACAGCCGCCCCGTGGCGGCACCGGTCTGATTGAAGCTCGTGTGGACGCGGCCGTCCGCCTGGATGTAGCCAGGGAGCGCGTCGACATACGTGGACTTCAACTTCGTGAGCTCGCGGTACTCGATCAGCAGGCGTGGGACCTCGTGACCCATCGCTGCCAGTTGTTCGAGCACCTCCACATCCGTCGACGCTCCCGTCTTGGTTCGCTTCTGTACGGGGAGCTTCAGACGCTCGAAGAGGACGGTCCGGAGCTGCGGCGTCGAGTTGATGTTGAACTCGCCGCCGGCGGCTCGATAGATGTCGAGCTCGAGCTGCGTCAACTCCTTGTTGAAGCCGCGCGACATCTCGCCCAGGAGCACGCGATCGACGAGGATCCCGGTTGCTTCCATGTCGACCAGCACGGGAACGAGCGGAATCTCGATTTCATCGAGCAGCCGGACCAAATGATGGGCTTCGATATCGGAACGGAACGCTTCCTCGAGCCGCAGGACCATTTCCGCCTGCGCGGCGGAAACCCGCGCCGCTTCCGCGGGCGGGACCTGGGTAAACGTGCGCTCCGTTCCCCCGCCCTTCCCTTTTCCCAACAGCTGCGCCGTCGTGGGCAGCTCGACGGAGAGATGCTCGCGCGCCAGATCGGTGATGGCATGCGAGCGATTCCCCGGATCGAGCACAAAGCTCGCTAACATCGAGTCGTAGGCGACGCCGTCGAACTGAACACCGGCGCGCGCAAACGCGACCCACGCGGTCTTGATGTCGTGCCCCGCCTTGCGCACGGCCGGATCGGCGAGCAGGGCACGCAGCGGCGCGAGGGGCTCGCTCGACAGCGCCGGCAGGTTGCGCGGGGGCGCGGCGTCGAACTCCCCTTCGCGCGGCCCGTGACCAAACGGGATATACCAGGAACGCCCGGGCGCCACCGCGAAGGACAGGCCTGCGAGACCCGGCTCCGTCTGCAGCGCGACGAGTCGTGCGCCGCGGAGCTCCTGGACCAGCGCCGGAAGGTCGGCGGGATCGTCGACGATGCGCGGATCGGCGAACTGCACCGCCCGCGGGCCCGCGGGAGGCGCGGGCGGAGCGCCGGGTTCAACCGGTTGGACCACGCCCACCGCGGCCAGATCGCCGAGCTTCGGGATCAGCGTACGGAATTCGAGCTCCGTGAACAGCGTCGCCAGGGTCTCGGTGTCGGGCGTGCGGACGCGCAGTTGATCGAGATCCAGCTCCACGGGCACATCGCGCCGCAGCGTCACGAGCTGCCGGGACAGGCGTGCGTTGTCCGCCTGCTGCAGCAGCGCCTCGCGCGGCCGCTTGCCGGGAATGTCGGCCGCGCGTGCGAGAATCGCGTCGAGGTCTCCGTACGTTTCGAGGAGCTGGACCGCGGTCTTGTCGCCGATGCCTTTTACGCCGGGAATGTTGTCGGAGCTGTCGCCGACGAGGGCGAGGTAGTCCACGACGCGTTGGGGCGGCACGCCGAGCCGCTCGCTCGCGTTGGACTGATCCACCCATTGCTCCTCCACGGCCGCTTGCCCACCGCGCCCCGGATTGAGCAGCGCGATTCCCTCGCCGATCAACTGATAGAAATCCTTATCGCCGGAGACGATGACCGCCTGTAACCCTTCGCGCGCGGCGCGCTCGGCCAGGGTCGCGACGACGTCATCGGCCTCGTAGCCGTTGATGGCGATGACGGGGATGTGAAACGCGTCGAGGATCTGACAGACGCGCTCGAGCGAGCGGTCGAAGTCCTGCTGGAGCTCCTCGCCCAATTTCTCGCGCGTCGCCTTGTACTCCGGATACTGCTCCTGGCGGAAGGAGACGCCGCGGTCGTGCACCCACCCGATGTATTCGGGGTGGTAGTTCTCGTAGAGGCGTAGCAAGAAGTTGGTGATGCCCCACACCGCCGACGTGTTCTCCCCGCTCTTGGTGGTGAGCGGCCGCGCGATCATGGCGAAGAACGCGCGGTAAATGAGCGCGTAGCCGTCGACGAGGAAGACGTTCGTCTTTCCTGCGGACGTAGCGGGGATCGGTGGTGCGGGGCGCGGCGGCATGGGCGGAAAAGTAAACCCCGGGGCCATGCCCCGGGGTCACGACAGCGGTCGGGTGAAAGGCGCGCGTTAGACGCGCACGACGTTCGAGGCGTGGAGCCCCTTGTCCCCCTGCTTCACTTCGAACTCCACCACCTGACCCTCGGCGAGCGTCTTGAAGCCGTCCATCTGAATCGCCGAGAAATGCACGAACACGTCTTCGCCGCCTTCCTGCTCAATGAAGCCGTATCCCTTGGCGTCATTGAACCACTTCACCTTTCCCTTGATCACGATCCGCCTCCTGCAGAGTCTGTTACTGGGCGCCCAGCGTTGGATGCCTGCCCGGCCGTGGTGTCGGGCCGCGTAGAAGTGGTGGGCGGTCCGGAAAACTGTCAAGCGGGATTTCTACGGTTCGTACAACGCGCGATACAACTCACGATTGCGCAACAGGCTGCGCACGTAGCCCCGGGTTTCCGGGTAGGGAATCAGCTCGATGAACTGATCGGGATCCGCCG
>WNFA01001128.1_pt1 | contig 41624 bp, 27 predicted proteins | sample 5400481 | NCBI WGS metagenome assembly WNFA01 (sample SAMN13153340, study PRJNA577476) | soil metagenome | isolation source: 120 cm saprolite under Douglas fir tree site 2 hole 1 replicate 2 | place: USA:California | collected 2015-04-18 | reverse complement strand
CCGAGATTTTTCAGATAGTCCAGCTTGGACGTAATTCCGTTCAGATCGCCGATGCCGTCGTTATTGCTGTCGGCAAAGCTGCGCGGATAAATTTCGTAGAAGACCGCGTGCTGCCACCACGGGTGGCCTTCCGCGTCCAATTCAGGTTTTTGTCCCCGCGTTCCCGCCGCAAAAAAGATTGCGCTCAACACCAGCATTGCGAACTTTTTCACGCAGGCTGACATGACGCCTCCTAGCTTCCTTATAACGTTTTCCTAATATTGTGTGAATTTGCTGGCTGCTTGGTCCTGTTTATGAAATGAATGGTAAGCGTCTTATCCTGCGATTCAGTGGATCGATCTGCCGGCGGGAACGTTTCTTCGATCGAACCATCGGGCATGACCTTCGCGCCATCAATTGACTCAATTTGTTCCTTGCCCCGGACCGCCAGCGTGTACGTGCGACCCGCAAGTCCTTCCGTCTGCAGCGTGAGAGCATCGCGCGTAGCACTCCAGGTTTCAGCCACAATCCGCAAACCCTGGCTCGTGCTGCCAAGGGCGGGGAGATGCGCAGTATTAGTGACCGCGAAATCGTTTCGCAGAAGTATTTTCAGTGTGTTTGCGCCGGAGGCCAGACTTGTCTCTACGATTACATGCTGATCGCCAGCATGCGGCTCGAGACGGAACACGACGCGCTGGCCGTTGAGAGTGACGCCAAGAACTTGCGCTCTCGGGCTCAAAGCCGGACAAAAATCCATTTTCAGGTCCGCGCCACCATCGCGCTCTGCGGTAATCGTGAGTGAGCCACTCGTACGCGAGAAGCGCAAGTCCACTGAATCATTTCCTGCGGCGACGTGTCGAAGTGCAAATTCGTTCCAGTCGGCGGGGATATGCGGCGCAAACGTAAGTGTGTGAGTCTGCGCGTCAAACTGCAGCCCGAACATGCCGCGCAACATCGGGCTGATCACCATCGCCGCGGACCAGATTTGGTGCGGCGAACTGGTCGAAAGCGGTTGATAGTAACCGCCGGACAAGACTTCCGTAACATGCCCCGGGGAGCCATCGAGCGCCAGCAGCGCGTTCGCACGCAGGTTGTCATACGCAGGTTGTGCCATATGATAGCGGTATTCCGCGACAGACGCCCATCCCGTGAACAGCGGCCACACCGAGCCGTAGTGATATCCGCCGCCGCTATATTTCGCCGCGTGGTTTGAAATGATGCGCATGCCCCAGTCGGCCTGGTGCTCGGGTTTCGAAAGCTCTGCAATGGTCTGCTGCGATTTGGTTTCATCCGTCAGGCCAAACCACATGGGTACTGTCGTCAACACCGTCGGTTCGTCCACGCGTTTGTTGTCGCGATCCAGCGCGAAGGCAAAAAACTTTTTTTCGGGCGACCAGAAGGCTTCGTTCAATTGCTTTTGTTGCTTCGCGAATTCGTCCGTCAGTGACTTCGCTTCGGCCTCCTTTCCAGTGAGCTGGGAGAGATGAGCGAGCCCACGAATCGCCGCAACCGCCAGGCCGCTGTGATAAAACTCGCTCTCGATCGGCAGCAGGGGACCGCCCTCGATCCATCCGTGCCCAACGCCAAAATTCTTCGGGAATCCATTGGCATCGTAAGTCGAGCGCAGAAATTCGTAAGCTTTCGCTAAGTGTTCCCAATTCGATTTTGCAAAAGCGACGTCCCCGCTACTCGTGACGTAATCATCCGCCGCAGCGATATAGAGTGGCGTCGCATCCGCGGACGCGTACGCGTACGGATAGCCCTTGAACCAATCCACAAAACTCGCGCCTTGTGCAATTTCATGCGGGATCTTTCCATCTTCCCGCTGGAACTTGGCGATGAATTCAAGCGCCGTTTTCGTGGTGGCAAAATCGCCTTCGCTGTTCAATGCCAAACCACACCACAGCGAATCTCTGCCAAAAAACCACGCAAATCCAGGCCGGTAGCTTTCGCCGGAAGCCCGGTAGCCGGCAATCAATCCATCTCCCATGGTCGGATTTGAGACCAGACCCTGAATCAAGCTGACGCGCGACCAATCGTAAGCTCTCTGCAACTCCACGTCAGGGAGTTCCACGCTGGTGGTACGCCGCAAATACTGCTGATAAAACTCCGCAGATTCTTTCCAAAGCTGTTGGTAATCCGAGGTAAGCAAACGATAACTTTTTTCCGCCTCGGCTCGGCCATTCACTGAGCCGGAAATCACGATAATTTTCGTGTCGCGGCCCTTGCTGGTCAGCCCCAGCTTCATCGAACTGATATGCGTGCCGCCATAATTCGTTTGGTACTCAACCTCCGGATCCGCAGCAGTTGGCGATCCCATTAATGCAGAAAATCGCTGGTGATCCTCGCCAAAAACAAATCCGCGGAGTTCCGCATTCCAGTTGACGTATGTCCCACCCATCGAAGCTGGCCATTCCAGTTGAAAATCACGCACGAAGCTCGCTTTTATTTCCAACGGCTGTTCCGTCTCAACCTGAATCTCAATCACAGCACCCGGCTGATCGACCGGCACAAGAAAAGTCTCGCCAATCGAAAATGTGTCTCCCGCATACACCAGGGTGGTCGATTCCGGATGCGCAATCACCGTTCGAACCAGCGTCTCGGCGGGAATTTCGCGCCCTTCCGTAAGCACGGTCAGCTTCAAGTCGCGCAAAATCTTCAGCGGATAAACCCACGCCTCCACTTTTCCTGATTCATTTCCCAGCAGACCCGCACGTTTTCCGACCGCCGCAAGAAATTCCCACGGCCGCGCCCTCCGCGATATTTCCAGTTTTTTCGTTGATGCGCGGGCCTCCTCCGGCTTTGGTCCGGCGAGGGCAACTATCGAACTGTGTGGAAGGAGAATTAAGGCCAACATTAGGAGACGAGCAGTCATCGAACGAGAAGCGCGAATGAGTGGTCGCATTTTGATTTGCATGAGAAACTTTTGAACAGCGTGCCTCGCTTGCAAAGCCTCGCTGCACTGTCTATAAACGAAACGGCCAGAGTGTAGCACGCGACATTGCCTGACAATAGCCAGTCCGCTTCGGGCCCGCTTCGGAAAGGTATCGCTCGATTGTTTTTTCCGCGCCGCAGCTTCCTCAAATCTCTCAGCCGTTCTGCGCTCGTTCTGTCGCTGGAAAATGTCCTGGCAGGAGTCCGTCCGCTCTTTGCTGGACGAACGCAATCACCAGCCACATCGCAAAAGCCAACCGCTCCCGCACCCACGCCCTCACTCGGCGTCAACTTCCTGAACATCGCCAAAGAATCCGGCCTCAACGCAAAAACAATCTTCGGCGGCGAACACAAAAATAAGTTTTTGCTTGAGACCACCGGCTGCGGAGTCGCTTTCTACGATTACGATCACGACGGCTGGCTGGACATTTTTCTGGTTAACGGCTGGCGCCTGGAGGGTTTTCCAAAAGGTCAGGAACCGCATTCGCATCTCTTCAAAAATAATCGTGACGGCACTTTCACTGACGTCACTGCCTCGGCCGGTCTCGTACATTCCGGCTGGGGACAAGGCGTCTGCGTCGGCGACTACGACAACGACGGCTTCGACGATCTTTTCGTCAGCTACTTTGGCAGGAACGTTCTCTACCACAACAACGCTAACGGCACTTTCACTGACGTCAGCGAGAATTCGGGCATTGCAGGAAACGGCAAGCGCTGGAACTCCGGTTGCGCCTTTGTGGATTACGATCGCGACGGCAAACTCGATCTCTTCGTCGCCAACTATATTGATATGGATCTGGCGACCGCGCCAGTCCCCGAGTCCGGCCCCTGCTTATATAAAGGTGTAATGGTCGCATGCGGTCCGCCCGGCTTGATCGGCGGCAAGAATATTCTCTATCACAACAACGGAGATGGCACGTTTAAGGATGTTTCCGAATCCGCAGGAATCTTTTCCGCCAACGGCACCTACGGCCTCGGCGTTCTCACCGCCGATTTCGACAACGATGGCTGGCCCGATATTTATGTCGCCAACGATTCCACCGCCAGCGCGCTGTATCAAAACCTAAAAAACGGAAAATTTTCCGACATCGCCATGGAAGCGGGCTGCGCCCTCAGCGCCGACGGCAAACCGCAAGCTGGCATGGGCGTATCCGCCGCCGATTACGATCTCGACGGCAATCTCGATATTGTCAAAACGAATTTCGCAGGCGACACTCCGTCGCTCTATCATAATCTCGGTGCTGCCACATTTGAAGACACCACGTTCAACGCCGGCCTCGGCAAGCACACGCAATATCTCGGTTGGGGCTGCGGTTTTTTTGATTTTGACAATGACGGTTGGCCGGACATTTTAATCTGCAATGGCCACGTGTATCCGGAGGTCGAGCAACTCACTACCGAAGCCGGCTATGCGCAGCGCAAATTGCTGTATCGAAATTTGCGCAACGGCCGCTTCGCAGACGTTTCGCTGAACGCCGGCCCCGGAATCTCCACGCCTTCCCCTTCGCGCGGCGCCGCTTTCGGCGATTTCGATAACGATGGCGACATCGACGTGGTAGTGAATTGCGTGAACGACTACCCACAGCTTCTGCGCTGCGATTCTTCGCTAAAAAATAATTGGATCAAAGTTCGCACCATCGGCAGCAAATCTAATCGCAGTGGCATCGGGGCGCGTGTCCGCTGTATCACTCAGGTTGCAGGCGAAGCAAAACCACACCAGCAGATCGATGAAGTGCGCAGCGGTGGCGGCTATTTTTCGCAAAACGATTTACGCGTGCACTTCGGCATCGGCGCCGCCGAAAAGGTCGATGTACTCGAAATCCGCTGGCCCAGCGGGCAACTTGACACGCTGAAAGACCTAAAGCCAAACCGCCTGTACTATGTAATCGAAAGCCAGGGAATCACCCGCACGGAAGTTTTTCCGCAGGCAAAACGCGCCTGACGCCACTCGCACAGCGCACGGCGCTTAGAATCCTTCCAGCAGCCACACGTTCGAATCGCCCGCAGCCTCCAGAATCGCCAGCCGTTTTCCGTCTCGCGAAGGAATGGCCCAGCCCACGTGCGGCGTTTTCTCTTCCAGCACCGCCTTCGCGTGCCCCTGCAGATCAATATTTACCAGCGTACGAGTTTCCCCGCCCAGTCTGGCGCTGGCCCACAAACTCTTGCTATCCGCGGCCCAATCGATCGTCGAAAGTCCTGCCCACCCTGTGACATGAAGCACTTTCTCCGAGCCGCCTTCCAGGGGCACCAACCGAACATCAGCATTCGTGGAAACGTGCGTCTTTCCTTTGGCCAAAGCGACCATTTTGCCATCAGGTGATAGCGTCCAGTTGTATCCTTCCCATTCCGGACTTTCTGCGGACACGCTGATCCATTCCTTTCGCGCTCCGCTCGAAGGATCGAATTTGAAAAACATCATCGCGCCCTTCACGAATTTACTGAAAAGGCAGGCTCGCGCCGGTGCTCGAGCGCACTGAAAATTATTAATCCCCGGTTCTTCGAAAAGCACCTGAGGTGTTCCTCCCGCAAGCGGCACACGCATCATACGTACCATCCGCGAGCGGAATTGGTGACTGGCCTCTGGATCTGCCGGGTTCTTTGCGTCTGCTTTCACCGTTTGCGTTTCGGACTGGCCGTCACTCTCTTTGCTTTCCGCCTTCGACAGTTCACTCGTGAAGAAAATTTCCGTACCTTCGGGATTCAGGCGCAGGATGATTGCGGAATACGGTGCGCCGACAACCAGTTCCGGCATAGCGGAATCGATGTCTTGGCGGAAAATGTGAGAATCTCCGTCTCGGTTCGAAACGTACAGAACCGTTTTGCCGTCCGGGGTCCACTCGTACGGGCGGTTCTGCAATTCATCCATGGTGAGGCGCTGCAGCGGTGCGATGGTCTTCGTGCGCGGATTCACTTCCGTGATATACACCGTCGGAGCAATGTTTGTCCGGACGAAGGCCATGCGCCTTCCGTCCGTAGAAACGCTCTCCAAAGGTTTGGCATCGGGTCCACTGGTGACGCGCTCCGGCCTGCCCACCGGTTTCCCCGTCCGGGCATCGATGTGAAGCGCCCAGATGTTGGACTCCACTTGATTGGGTGGCTCCTCAGAAAGCGAAAATAGAAGCCTTCCATCGTGCGTCCAAGCTACGGCATCTTGCAGCCGGTAGTCAGACAGGATTGTCTCTGTCCGGCCGCTCTTCAGTTCGTAGCTTTCCAGTTCAACCTTTTCATCGCTGTACCCCGGCCAAGAAATTGCCTTTGGATAGGCCAGCCGCAGTCCGTCAGGTGACCACGCAGGAGGCGCGAACACGTACCCAGAGATTTCGGCCACCTTCCGTTCCTGGTTTCCCTCGGCGTTTGTCAGATACAAATCGGTCCGGCTGAACCAGTTGCTACGAAGCAGGGCAATGGTCTTTCCGTCCGGCGAGACGCTTCCACTCTCTGAGCGTTCGGCAATCTTCTTTGGTGGCCCGCCCCAAATCGAAACGTTCCACAAACTCGGTCTCTCCATTGGACCATTCACGGCTGCCACAAGGAGGTGCGCTCCGTCAGGAAGCCAGGACAATCCGTGCACTCGAAATCCTTCTGGTATCGACAGGGGATGCGACTCTTCGGTGTCTAGCGCGCGTAGGAAAACTCCCCGCGGGTCGGAATATGCCAGGAATTTGCCATTTGGCGAAATGGCTGCGTTATATACGGGCAAGTCCGGAGAGTTGGCGGTCAGCCGCCTTTCCCGTAACGCGGGCGTAGCGGGAGTGCTACGGACGACGAGCCAGCCCACAGCCATGCACACCCCGACGACTAATAGCGTGCCTGCAACCCAGCGCGCGATATAGCCGCGCCCGGGCCGAGCCATCATCTCAGCTTTTCCGCCGCCCGGAACGGCTCCTGCCACCGGAGCCACAAACCGGTATCCGCGCCTCGCCAGTGTTTCCACAAAACGCGGATTATCCGCCGAGTCCCGCAGCGCGTCGCGCAACCTCTTAATAGCTGCGTTCAGACTGTGATCAAAATCCACAAAAGTGTCGGCCGGCCACAGGCGCCGCTGCAGTTCTTCCCGGGAAATCACCTCGCCCGGGCGCTCCAGTAGCATGGCCAGTACCTGAAACGGCTGCTCTTGAAGCTTTATTTTCACCCCGTTCCGGCGCAGCTCCCCCGCATGAGGATCAACTTCATACACTCCGAACTTCACGACCCCGACCAAATTCCCGTTGAGTCCTGTAGCCACTTGAATTCACCCGTTCGATTACCTAGAGACGCTCGACGTTCGCCCGCTTGGTATCTCTCTTACTTCTACGTACGCCCTCGCATTTCGTTCTGTTACAAGTTCATAAAACACCTTATTCTTCGTGTCATCTCGCTTCGTAACATCCTGCAACGACAGCTCTTAGCTGGTCACCTACGTTTCAGTCTCACGTTACCCGTCAACCCTTGAGGCACCCCGCCGCTCGCCGCACCTTTGCGCATTCCAGCGAGGAGCGGGTTCATGAAAACCACAATATTGGGTCTCTTGGTTTTGGCATCCGGCATTTTTCCCAAAACACTCTCCGCCCATGAGCACGTCCAATTCTCCGCAGTAAACCTTACTGTGTCTATATTTAATGATGCTGGCGTTGAGCAATCCGTCTGGTTACAGGCGCAGGGCCGCGCCACCGAAATCATGCGGCGCTCAGGAATCTCGTTGACTTGGCTTGACTGCGGTTCTCCAGTCAGCCGAATGCCAGATCCGAATTGCAGCGCGATTTCGTATCCCACACACTTGTCGGTTCGCGTGCTGCCCAAAATCAGTCCGGTGAATCGACACATTTTCGGGCAAACAGTTCAGGACGCTGCGGGAGAAGGAAATTATGTGCTGGTTTATTACGCTAGCATCAAGGCTTTCAGGGCAGTTACCACAGTCCCGGCTGGCGAGCTGCTTGGATGTGTGGTCGCGCACGAGCTAGGACATCTGTTGCTTGGCACCGCTTCTCACTCCTCAACCGGCCTGATGTCCGCCGTCTGGCAGGATCCTGAGTTGCAGCAGGTTGTGCGCGGCAACCTGTTTTTTAGCGGTGGCGAAGGAGAACGCATGCGCTCCCGGTACGCTGCTGCTAGCGCCCGCCTACGAAAATTGCCCGAACCGCGGTACTCGAGTTCGGGAAAGTAATTCCTACCGGCGGCAAGCCGCATTACCGTGCAGCTTTGTTGATCGCTGCACCCGAACCCTCTTGCAAGTTCTGAACACCGTCGACATGCAAACCCGAAAACTTTTCCGTCAACCCGCTCGGCCAGCGAACCTCCACCCAATCCACCTTGCCGTTTCGCCCCAGCCCAAAGTGCACACGCATATCGTTGTTCGAATCGTAGCTGGAGCCACTACGCACTTCGTCCACCAATATCCTGTCTCCCGCCTTGATGCGAATCTTTGCTCCGATCCCATCACGATTCGATTTTGTTCCAGCGGTCTTGAACGCAATCCAGTGATTTCCCGATTTCACCTGGTCCACCAGCAGGCTTACAGGCGCATTCATGTTGCTGACCACCGCGGACATTCGTCCGTCATTCCACAAGTCTCCCACCGCTAGTCCGCGTCCTGATTTTGCCGTAGTGATGCCGGGTCCCGCATCTTCCGAAATATCCTCGAACGTTCCATTACCTTTGTTGTGATACAGGATCCGCGGTTCCTGATAGTCGCTTCCGAGATGCTGCTTATCGACCTCCGGATAAACGTGTCCGTTAATCAAAAGCAGGTCCGGCCAGCCATCGTTGTCCACGTCAATGAACATCGTGCCCCAGCCCAAATACTTTGTATAAAGGCCCAGCCCAGCAGCAAAAGTGACATCGTCGAAAGTTCCGTCTCCGTTATTGCGATAAAGCGTTGCCGTATCGTCGGAAAAATTCGTTTTGAAAATATCCAGTCGGCCGTCTCCGTTGTAATCACCGATGGTTGACCCCATCCCCGCTTGTTCTTTTCCGTCCTCGTTAAACGCCGCTCCCGCCACCACCGCTACGTCGGTAAATGTTCCGTCCTGATTATTGTGATAGAGAATGCTGGGCGTACTGTCGCAGGCGACGAAAATATCCGGCCAGCCGTCATCATCAAAGTCGAATGTGGACACACTGAATCCATAGTGACCGTTCGTCCGGTCGATTTTCGCTTTCTTGGTCACATCCTCAAACGTGCCGTTGCCACTGTTGTGGTAAAGCAGGTTAGTTCCCCACGGCAACCCGCGCGGCCCGCACATTACTGCAACGCCCTTCCACATACACGACGCTCGTTCGCCCGGACCCGGCGCCGTTTTGATGTCAAAGTCCACGTACGTCGCGACAAACAGATCCAGCTTTCCATCGCGGTCATAATCCACAAACGCGCATCCGGTGCTCCACGCGCCATTCCCGGCGACATGCGCTTTTTCGCTTACATCCGTAAATGTTCCGTCGCCGTTGTTGTGATACAGAACATTTTTTCCGTAATACGTTACGAATAGATCTTCATACCCGTCGTTGTCGTAATCGCCGACGCAAACTCCCTGTCCCCATCCGGGGTGCGCCAGTCCTGCTTTGTCTGTCACGTCGCTAAAGGTACCATCGTGATTGTTGTGGTACAGATGATTCGTCGGCGGTTTGTTTCCGGGCAACGGATCGAGCGTCGTCCCATTCACAACAAAAATATCTGGCCATCCGTCGTTGTCGTAATCGAAGATGGCCACGCCTGTTCCGGTAGTCTCAATGATGAATTTCTTGGCGTCCACCCCGCCAAACGTGTTCGGCGCGCTGAGGCCCGCTTTGGTTGCCTCATCGACGAAGTAAGCGATTGTTTTTCTTTCAGTTTTTCCAGAGTGATCAGGTGTCTGCGCGCCGGCCAGGAGGAGTGTGGCGTTCGCCAGCAACACAAAACACGACGCCACAGACTTGAGCCGCTCACCCATTTTCGTCAATTTGCGCCCCGATCTCTGCTCATACTCGGTATTCCGCGCGCATGCGCCAGCAAACTAGCGCACACAGCTTAATGCTAGTATGAAATTTCTCAGTTCGCATAGCAGTTGGAGGCGAAAACGTTGTACTCACGCGCCGGCACAATGAACGGCAAATGCTTGCTTCGCCTGCTTCCGCTGCTGCTCTTTCCGCTTTTGCTCGCCGCACAGCAGACCCCTTCGTCCGCAAATCCGCCGGAAAACAGCAAAGCATTTTCGGAAGGAGCCGCGGCTTTGCAGCGCGGCGATCTTGCCGCCGCGCGTGCCGCTTTCGCTAAAGAGATTCACGAAAATCCTCGCAATGCCAAAGCCGCCAATGCTCTTGGTCTGGTAATGCTCGCGCAAAACGATGCGGCTTCCGCGATTCCGCAATTCCAGGCCGCGCTTCGCGTGCAACCTTCTTTTGTAAATGCACGCATCAACCTCTGCAACGCTCTGTTGCAAACGCACGATGTTCAAGGCGCCGTAAGGGAAGCACGCTCCGTCGTGCGCATTGCTCCTGATCAGCCCGACGCGCACGTCGCGCTGGCGCGCGCTCTGGAAGCTTCGAACCATCTCGATGCCGCTGTTGCTGCGATTCGCCGCGCTCTTGATTTATCTCCCGGGCGTGCCGATCTGCATGACAACCTCGGCACACTGCTCGTCCGGCAAGATAATCTTCCCGGAGCCAGCGCGGAATTTCAGAAAGCGCTCGAACTAAATCCACAACTGCCCGTAGCGTTTTTTCATCTGGGCGTTTTGCAATTCGAGCAAAAGCAGTTCGAACCGGCCGAAAAACATCTGGCGCGCGCCGTCGCACTCGATCCGCAAAATTATCTCGCGCAAAATTTTCTCGGAAGGAGCCTGCGCGAAACCGGAAACCTGCCGGACGCCATCTCCGCTTTCCAGTCTTCACTCAAGCTTCAGCCGGCTCAACCGGACATTCTGAACTTGCTCGGGCTATCTCTGCAGCGCGTCGGAAATCCGGCGGATGCCGCCGCGGCTTTTCGTGAAGCGCTTCGCATTCAACCGCAAAATGCCGAGACCCAGAATAATCTCGGCCTGGCCCTCCTGCAATCTGGCGATGGCGACGGAGCTATCGCAGCTTTTCGCGCTGCATTGCAAATGCATCCCAACGATTCTGGGTATCAAGGCAATCTCGGAGCCGCATATTTGCAGAAAGCGGACTACGCCGCGGCAGAAGCGGAGTTCCGCTCTGCCCTTTCCGCATCCACGGATAACCAAACGTTGCACTATAACTTGGGGCTGGCGCTAAAACTTCAAGACAAACTGCCGGAAGCGGTCACCGAACTGCGTGCCGCCGAAGCCATCGATCCGTCTCAGCCAGATTCCCCTTACACTCTCGGTGTAACTCTCTGGCAAATGGGCGATGCCGACGGCGCAATCGATGAACTCACAAGAGCCACGAGAGTGAAGCCCGACTATGCGGAAGCCTTCTACACTCTCGGCACCGTTTTAAAGCAGCAATCGAAGTTTCTGGAAAGTGCCGCGGCGTTGCGCGAAGCCATTCGCCTGCAACCCGACTTTGCGGGGGCCCACACCACGCTTGCGGCTGTTCTTCGTCAACTGGGGGATGCGGCGGGCGCGGCTAGCGAAGCCCGCGCAGGCGCCGAGCTTGCCAAACAAACCACGAACCTGCAAGCCGCGCTGTTTGCAACGAACTCCGGCCGCCGGCTCCGTAATGCAGGTGACTTAACTGGCGCTATTTCGCAATTCAGGGCCGCCATACAATCCGTCGCGGACTACGCGCCCGCGCATTTCGAATTGGCAATTGCGCTACGCCAGGCAGGAAAAAAAGAAGAAGCCGCCACGGAATTTCAGAAAGCTACAGCGTTGGATCCCAAACTCGTCGCACCTGCGCAATAATCTCAGTAGCCTGTGCGCCGAAACTCTAATTCAACACCCGCAGCGCCACCAGCGACGACTCCACCGGCACTCCCCGCGCCACCTTCACGTGTATCACCGCTTCGAACGGTTTCAGTTCGCTGGGCTGCGTCACGTGCATCCTCTTCAACAGTTCATCCAGATAATTTTCCCGCGTCACGTATTCCACTGCGGCTTGCGTGCCAATCGTGGTCGTACCAGCCAAAATCAATTCCGAATGTTCCGGATTGATTCCCTTCACTAACGCCACCACCGCATAATCCTCCGCCAGCGAAGTGTTGGACGGGCCCAGTACATATTTGTCGGCCTCGCCTTTTGCCGGGTGCACGTTCACGATCTCCACGTTTCCCTCTTGCGGACCAGTGGTTACTTTCTTGAACACGAACTCTGTGGTGCTTGGAATTTCCAGCAGCGTCAGGTTTTCCGACGGCGATCCCATGAAAATCAAATCGTTGTTTTTGGCATCGTCGAGAGAAAACAAGCTGCCACGTTTTACGCGCAAAGCCTGGTGCAGCAGGCCGAATGCAGTGTCCAGGCTGTGCACCGCCAGCACTTCTCCCACGCCGGTGTAGTGATCGAGGATCGGCGATTTCGCGTCTTTCGCCGCGTCGTAATACCGCATGCCAGTGTTTGGCCGGCCAACAAACGCCGCATTGCTGAAAATCACCCACGGCTCTTCCGGCCCGCGCACAAATCCCTTCCAAAATATCCGAATTGGCGCGGGAGCCGAAATTGCCCCGGCAGCGTTGGCCGCCGATACATCCGACTCCCGCTGCGTCCACAAAAGCCATCCAATCATCGCCAGCGCCGCAATCAATGCGAAGCTCATCACCGGAACCAGAAACCGCCTTTTCGCCGACGCCGCCGAACCTTCTAGCGAATCATTAGCCCAGGTTCCGGCGGCGCTTCCGTTCCCGTGGGCGCTCGCCGCGGTCGCCCGTTCATGGAACGCTACCGCATAACTGCCTTTCGGCAGTTCCACTAAGATTCGATCCGTTGCACCTTCTGTGTTGTAATACTCGGCAAGTTTAGTTCGCAGCCTTCCAGCCTGAACTCGTACCATCGAATCCAGTTGTGGATCAAAGTCGGCCTGCCTGCCAAACACTTCTGTCGCAATTTGATATTCCTTAACCGCAATCCCTGGACGTTCCAACGCCTGCCTTCCCAGGTAGCGCAATAGCTTGCACAAGGATTCCGACCCGTGCAGCGCATGGCTTGCCACGAGTTTTTCAATTTCCGCTTGAAATTGCGCCCGTTCGGTCAACCGAGCTCCTGTTACGTCGATGTAACAGGAGCCTACCAACTCGCGCATCTCCTTGCAACAGCGGCCCTTACTCCATGTAACCGTATCAGACGCAGGGAGACTTGCCTCTGACCGTCAAAAAGCCGATAATTTGCATCACATTTTTGGCTCGGAGTCTTCCGGTGCGAAGGAATGCGACGGGTTGCGGGTAGTTTGGCCGTTTACGAAAACGAGCACGCCTGCCCAATTCGCGTTTCCTTGGTTGACTTGGTGCTAGCTAGTTAACGCGCGCTATAGGGCGTCTGAACGAGAGTGCGCAGGTAACGCACCTCGATTCTGATTTTTGCCGCCCGTAGTCTTGTCTTCATTTTTCCAAAGTCGAGCATTTTGGTTTTTGCCGTTGCAGCAAAGTCCTTCGCGCAGCTGGGGTAGCTGACGTGACCGACTGCGGTTAGATTAGGGAGGGGTGGAATGAGAAGTCGTGTGCCGTTTGGCTGTTTCGCAGTTTTTTGTCTGGTCCTCGCGATGTCCGCGCCAAATTCGTCGGCTCAAGCTGTATTCGGCAGCGTCCTTGGCACCGTTACCGACGGCCAAGGCAATGCCGTTGCTGGAGCTAAGGTCACTGTCACTTCGATCGGGAAGAGCACCGTATACGAAACAACTTCCAACGATAGCGGCAACTTTTCCGTCACGCACTTGATACCGGATAGCTATAAGGTACACATCGAGGCCACCGGATTCAAAAGCTATGACGTCGCCAGTGTTGCAGTAAGCGCCGACTCGGCTGTGAACGTCGACGCTGCGCTGCAAGTCGGCTCCGTAAGCCAGACTGTCGAAGTCACCGGCGAAGTCGCTCAGCTGAAAACCGACCGCGCCGACGTGGACATCGAATTCAGCCAGAAATATGTCGAAGACCTTCCTGTCTTGAACCGCAACTTCACCAGTTTCGAATTGCTCTCGCCCGGCACCCAGAAGTTGCCCGGTTTCAATCACGCTGCCACTGAAAATCCTCAAGGCGGTGGCCAGATTAACGTCAACGGACAACACTTCTCCGGCACCAACTTTGAACTCGACGGTACCGACAACCAGGACCCCATTCTTGGCATCATCGTAGTGAATCCCAACCTTGACGCTATCGGCGAAGCCAAAATCGCTCTTCAGGACTATGATGCAGAGGCCGGCAAGGCCACCTCTGGCATAGTTAGAGTGCAAACCAAGTCGGGCTCCAACCAGTTTCATGGCACGGGCTTCTACTACTACCGTAACAGCGATCAGCAGGCACGCGACCCGTTCACCAACAAGCCCGGTGTGCCACTCGCGGCAGCGAATTGGAAACAGTTTGGCGGCTCTGTCGGTGGCCCTATAATCAAAAACAAACTGTTCTTCTTTGGCGACTATCAGGGGACCAAGCAGACCGCTGGCATCACGAACCTGTACACAGTCCCGACACCGGAAGTTGTACAAACTTGTAATCAGGCTACGAACGCTGCCAGCGCGACTCCAGGCTTTTGCGATTTGAGCGAATATCTGAACGCTTTCGGACCGCCGGTAGGGGGGATTCCAAGCGGCCAGATATTCGACCCCAGCACCGGCGACCCGGTCACTGGTTCGGGTCGTACTGCCTTCGCCAACAATAAGATTCCGATCGGCAGAATAGGCCAGAATGTGGGCAATGTCCTGGCTTTGTTTCCAACCCCGACTGCCAGTGGGGTTGATAACAATTTCGTGAACAGCGGTGCAGGCCCTTTTGACCAGAAATCGTTTGACGTACGAATCGATTACAGTGCTCCTCATAATTATCAGGTATTCGGACGCTTCAGCCTCGATTACTTCTCTCTCTCTGGTACGGGCGGGCTCGGCACACTCGGCAGCGTCGGCTTTGGCCCCGGCGGTTTGAACGGCAGCTCCAACGTTCATAACTACAGCTTGGCCACAGGGTTCACCAAACCGATCGGCGCCAAGTGGCTCACCGATGTTCGCTTCGGATATTTTAAGTACAATCCGCAGACCGCATACTCCGACGCGAGTAAGTCCCCGATGGATACTTTCGGGTTTCCTGGTCTTAACTCCGGTCCTGGAATTGTTGGCCCGCCGGAAACCGGCGGACTCTCTGGCTTCCTCTTCCAAAACAACGGCAACAATGGTGGAGTAAACGGCGCCTTGGGTAACAACAACGGGGGAACCTTCGCGTTTGGCGACGGATTAGACGCCGCCCGCTGCAACTGCCCCTTGACTGAAAGTGAACAGCAATTTCAAGTTGTCAACAACTGGACGCGCGCGCAAGGTAATCACACCATCAAATTCGGCGCTGACATTCGCTACGCCATGAATCTTCGTGTGCCCAGCGACCAAAGCCGCACCGGTCTGCTGTTCTTCGATCAGTTGGGTACTGGAAATGCGGGAGCCAATGGCCTTGGATTGGCCACTTTTCTACTGGGAGACGTCACCCAGTTCGATCGCTTCGTAAGCACCAGCTTGAACGCTGCTGAGCGCCAAAAACGCTGGTTCTTTTATGGCCAAGACTCTTGGCGCGTCAGTCCCAAATTCACTTTGACCTACGGCGTCCGCTGGGAAATCTATTTCCCCGAGAGCGTCAACTCCAAAGGAAACGGCGGTTTTGCTAACCTAAATGATGGCTTGATCAGGGTCGCCGGCTTCGGCGGTGTCAATTCCAGCGGCAACGTTGATAACACCTATAAAGCGTTTGCGCCTCGCCTCAGCGTTGCTTATCAGTTCGATTCAAAGACCGTTCTTCGCATGGGTTACGGTCGTGGCTTCGACATTGGCGTGTTTGGCTCCAACTTCGGGCACGTCGTCACGCAGAATTTGCCAGTGCTGGCGCGGCAGGACCTTTCGGATACCTCCTTTAATACCGCCGCGTCCAACAATCGCAGCGCGATTTTCACTCTTTCTCAAGGTCCGCCGGCATTTGATTTTTCGCCGGTGCTAGGCTCCATTTCCTCCAGCGGCACCTTGCCGATTAACGGCATAGACGGCAAAACGGCGGCGGGAGCGCGTCCTCTCGTTCAGCGCCTCCCCACCATTGACCAGTGGAACGTGACTGTGCAACGTCAGCTCACACCAACCTTGAATGTGACCGTCGGTTACATCGGTAATAAGGGGACTCACGTTTTTGCTGGTAATGGCCCGTCCTATAACAACAACCAAGTTGCCGTAGGCCCAGGTACCAATGACGTGGTCTGCCCGACACCGGCAACATGCGCTCTGGCCGGCTTTAAGCCAGAGCAAGCCCCATCAGATCGCCGTCGCCTATTCCTGAACGGGGTTCCGGCTTTTACTTATCCCGGATTTACTTTTGTCGACCCGATAAGTCATTTAACGCTTCCAACCCCTCCTTGTTGTGCGGTGGATACTAGCTACTACGGGAATGATGCCGACAACAAATACAACGCTCTGCAGGTGAAGGCCGAGAAGCGCGTGAGCAATGGTCTCCAGTTCCTCGCGCATTACACCTTCTCTCATGCTTACGCCTACAACGACGGGTATTTTTCCGTGAACAAGAAGTTCTCTTGGGGTCCGAACGATTTCAATCGCAATCAGGTGGTCGTGGTCAACGCGATCTATGAGTTGCCCATCGGCAGAGGCAAAAAGTATCTAAGTAACACTGGTCGCGCTGCAGACTTGCTCTTCGGCGGCTGGCAGATAACCAATACGACTACATATGGCACTGGCCTTCCGTTTAATCCCAGCATTGGGGAGTGCGGCGCCATAACGGACGCTGGGCCTTGCCGCCCGGATCTTCTGAAGCCCGGGAAGCTGTTGAGCACGGGCGCCCACAATATAACCTCAGGTTGTGCCACGCCAGGCAGCGGGCAGTGTGGTACGTACTGGTTCACACCAGTCGCGCCGCTTTCCTACGGCAGCCTGCTCTCCGCCGCGAACGCCGGAGTCGATTCGTGTACCTTCGCACGTCCGACCTCCGGTCCCTTCGCTCTTCCGGGTTGCGGGCAGATCGGCAATGCGGGATACAATGCGCTTCGTGGCCCCCATGCTTTCTACGATGACATGGCGCTGTCGAAGAACTTTACCATCACTGAAAGCATCAAGGCGCAATTCCGCTTCGACGCTTACAACCTGTTCAACCATCCCGTGCTAGCTTTACCTGGCAACCAATGTTTGGATTGCTTAGGCAGCCGCACCGCCGGCCAAATCACGGACATCGAGGCCGATTCCGCTCCGGGTGCTCCGATCGGAATGCGCCAACTCCAGTTCGGCTTCAAGCTCATTTTTTAACCCCTAACACCCCAAACAAAACGGGGAGTCCGCTCGCGGGCTCCCCGTTTTTTATGTTCTAATCCCTTTTTGGAGTGCGGCAGCCCAGCTGCCGCTTTTACGATTCATGCCCTCTCGCCAAATCCGAATTTACACGCGCACCGCCCAACTTTTCCTCATTCTCTTCTCCCTCTTTCAATCACCAGCAAGCGCACAATCATCGCCTTCAGCGCAACCCTCCGCGCCAACCATCGAAGAAGTTCATCGCCTCACCGATCAAGGCAAATTCGACGAAGCCCTGGCCTCTCTCACGGAGATTACCAAATCGAATCCGAACTCCAAAAATCTCTCGCATGAATTCGGCGTCATCTATTACCGCAAAGGCGATTACACCAACGCCGTCAATTCACTGCAACGCGCCACCACAGAAAATCCCAACGACACCGAAGCCACTCAGCTCATCGGCCTTTCTCTATATCTTTCCGGAAAGCACGCCGAAGCCATTCCGTATCTCGAAAAAGTTCAATCCTGGTATCCCAGCGCCAGCGTGGACGCCTCCTACATTCTCGGCGTCGCCTACATCCAAACCAAAAATTACCCAAGCGCGCGCGCCGCTTTCGCGAAAATGTTTCAGGTCCCACCCGATTCCGCCGCAGCGTATCTTTTCACCGCGCGCCTTCTGCTCCGACTGGATTTCGGCCCCATCGCCGAAGAGTATGGCAAAAAAGCCGTCGAACTCGATCCCAAGCTCCCGCTCGCTCATCAACTTCTCGGCGAACTCTATCTCTACCAATCCAAAATTCCCGAAGCCATCACGCAGCTTGAACAGGAACTGGCCATCAATCCCGGCAATCCTGCCGCCTACTACAAACTCGCCGACGCCTATTCCCGCACCCAGAGATTCGACGAGGCCGAAAAACTTTTGCAGCGTTCCATCTGGCTCGATGCCACCTCCACCGGCCCGTACATTCTTCTCGGCAAAGTTCTTCAGAAAAAAGGCGAAACCCAACTCGCCATTCGCGCCCTGCAGCGTGCCATTTCCATGGACCCCAACAACGATATCCCCCATCATCTTCTAGGCCTCGCCTATCGCGACCTCGGCCGCGCTGAAGACTCCCAGCGCGAACTAAAACTTGCCGAACAACTCCTATCCGCCAATCCCAAGCAAACTCCATGACCACCTCCGACGCTTTCGTTTTTGTAGCGGCCACCTTCAGGTGGCCATCTTTCTTTTTCAGCCAGCTATGACCACCCCGCACCCCATCGTCGTAGGTCTCGGCGAACTCCTATGGGATCTTTTCCCCAGTGGCAAACAACTCGGTGGCGCGCCCGCGAACTTTGCGTACATCACCGCACTGCTCGGCGATTCCGGCATCGTCGCCAGCCGCGTCGGCGACGATCGCCTCGGCCAGGAAGCGCTCTGGCATCTCAAGTCCTGCGGCCTGGACGTCAATCGCGTTCAGCGTGATCTTTCTCATCCCACCGGCACCGTAAAAGTCGCAGTCGATTCCAGAGGCCAGCCCGAATATCAAATCACCGAAAATGTAGCGTGGGATTTTTTGGAATTTTCTGAGGATTGGATTTCCCTTGCTCGTTCCGCGCACGCGGTCTGCTTCGGCTCTCTGGCCCAGCGTAATTCCGTTTCGCGTTCCACCATCCGCGCTTTTCTTTCCGCGCTGCCATCATTCGCTATCGGCATCTTCGATGTGAATCTTCGCCAGTCCTTCTTCAGCCCGGAAATCCTGCGCGATTCTTTACGCCATGCCAAAGTGCTCAAACTCAACCACCAGGAATTTCCCCGCTTCCTAGATCTTCTGCAATGCCCATTAAGAGATTCTCAGCGCTCTGATGTTTCCGCCGCTCGTTGGCTCTGCCGCGAATTTTCCTTGCGCCTGGTCTGTATCACCCGCGGCGCCAGCGGCAGCGCACTCCTCACCGCCGACTCCCACCACGAACATCCAGGTTTTTCCGTGAAAGTTGCCGACACCGTCGGCGCCGGTGACGCTTTCACCGCCGCGCTCGTCCATCACGCGCTGCGCGGCTCTTCCCTCGCCATGATGAACACCGCCGCCAACCGCATGGGCGCCTGGGTCGCCTCCCAGGAAGGCGCAACCCCCGCCGCCGACCCCGAAATCCTCGCCGAAGTCCGTACCTCATAATTCATCAGCACGCATTTCTCTCACCGTCCGGCTCGTGAGTCGCCCTTGTTTCCGTACGGCCGATACGAAAAACAGGGGGAGGGGCACTCCGGCTCAGGAATATTCTCACTGGTCCCCGGTCTCTGATCGCGCTTCCGGATGCATTTGTTCTTCCGCCAGCTTTTCCGCCATTGCCTGCGGGAGGTCGTGCAGGAATACCAGAAACACCGCGTTGGTCCAGCCAAATCCCACAACATTGATGTTGTAGCCAGCCTTCACTGCCGTTTCCGACGATCGCGTCAACGCATTGTATTTTTCCCGGATGGTTCCATCGTGACGGAAATTTTGCGCCACCATGCTCACAAAGTTATAGCTGATACGATCCGCATCCGTGTTGAATCCGTACTTGCGCATCCCTTCAATCGCCAGCAGCTGCGTCGGCGCCCACGCGTATGGAAAATCCCACTGTCCTTCGGTCTCGTAAGGACTCATCACCAAACCGCCCGGCTGCTCGATCTTTGCAACATTCTTCATTACCGCTGCCGCCTGCTCCTTCGTAGCCAGCCCCACCCATAGCGGGTAAAACGTCGTGATGTATTGGTATGTCGAACGCTCTTTGCGGTCAATGTTGTAATCGAAAAAGAATCCGCTCTTCGCATCCCACAGATATTTCTGAATATTTTCTTTGCGCTGCTCGGCGCGTTTTTTCCATTCGCCGGAATCTTTCGCGTTGCTCAATGTCGTGCTGATTTCTTGCAAGTCTTTCTCGTACTTGAAAAGCAGGCTGTTCAGGCACACTGCGGCATAATGATGAGTGGCCGCGCCATGCGGACCAAATCGAAACGACACATCAAATCCCGATTCGCGCATCGAGCGGTCGCCGCGATAGAAATCCCGGCTCAGCGTGATCTCTTCCGCTTTATCGCATCCCGCTTTTTCCGTGGTGGCCGCCGCATCGCAAATTTGCACCGAATAGCGCCGTCCCACTGATTCGTGGGCTTGCTCTTGCTCGCCAACCGCTCTGCGTTCCAGGTATCCACGATCCTGTTCCGGATGGTTCAAAAGGTACGCAGCTACACGCCGATAATGATCCGTTTCATCCTTCAAACTTTCTGGTGCCGGCGTTTCCCCAAAATCGTAATAGCGCGCCAGGCCGGTATCTCCGACAAGATGCGGCGCGCGCGTCCACATCTCCCAATCCTTGGCCGCGTAGGCGTAGGCGCGTTCCAGCCATTTCTTATCATCAATTCCCGCTGCCTTTTCTGCGTCATACACCGCAAGAATCATGGAAGTCAAAAACGGCGGCTGCGACCGGCTCAAATAATAGCTGCGGTTGGCATTCAAGACCGTTCCGTAGTGCTCGATCTCGAAGAAAAAATTCTCGATCATTCCTTTCGCCAGTTCGATGCGTCCTTCGCGAACCAGTCCTCGCACGATAAAATAACTATCCCAGCCGTACATCTCATTGAATCTTCCGCCTGGCACCACATATTTATGTTCCAGGTACAGCAATCCCGGCGGCTCAAGTTTGCTGGTGTCCAGTTGCCCCGGCCGGGTGATTTTTTCCGGCAACGCTTTCACTTGCACGTGACAACGCCTCTGCATGTCTTCGACTTGTGCGGATACCGGCACATCGGCGGGAAGATAGAGCACGGAATGTTCAGCCAGTTTTGGATCCACCACGGTGGTGCAGTCTTCCATCGAACGCGTGAGGGTGTCCCACGATTTCGAGATGTAGGTCAGTATTGGTTCCAGGCCTTTCGTTTTCGCGGTCTCGGTCTCGTCTTCTCCTGCCAACACGCTGGCGGGGAGAAATAGTACAAGCGCAAGAACCATCCGGCACCCAAAAATGAGGTTGAATTTTGTCATTAGAATTGTACTCGGCTACGCTGGCGTCCCGAAAGCTAGAATATGGCCAAGATATTGAAAAGTAAAGGACTTACTTGGGTCTCGCCACTTGAAGTGGAGGGGGATTTTGCCCTTCGAACGCTGAATAATTGTCGATCTTCCGCGCCGCAAGCATCGACCACCTTCTAGCTGTGCCCGCCGCCGGAAAGTTCCCGCACAATATTGCCGACAAAACCCTTCGCATCGCCAAAAAGCATCAGGGTGCGAGCAAAGCCGGCGGCCATGCTGCGCTTGATGACCATGACCGTGCGCGCTTTGTCCACGTCCAGGATCGGCATTCCGTAAATTGGGCTGCTGGTGTCGCTGCGCGCTGCCGGATTGGTTACGTCATTCGCGCCGATGATCAGCGCCACGTCGGTCTGTGGAAAATCGCCGTTGATTTCATCCATGTCCAACAGCTTGTCGTAAGGAATATCTGCCTCGGCCAGCAACACGTTCATGTGGCCTGGCATGCGCCCGGCGACAGGATGGATGCCAAATTTCACGTCCACTCCGCGTTTGGTTAGCGCGTCGTATAGCTCGCGCACTTTGTGCTGGGCCTGCGCGACCGCCATTCCGTACCCCGGCACGATCACCACTTTGTTGGCCGCCGCCAGAATCGCTGCGGCTTCTTCCGCGGTTGCGCTGCGCACCGGTTTAGCTTCTACCTTTCCCGCGACCGTAGCTTGCTCTTGTCCGAAGGCGCCGAAAAGCACGTTGCTAAACGAACGGTTCATGGCTTTGGACATGTTCACGGAAAGAATGAAGCCGGACGCTCCGTCCAGTGCGCCAGCCACGATGAGTAGTTTACTATCGAGTACAAATCCCATTGCCGCCGCGGAAAGTCCTGCATAGGAATTCAAAAGCGAAATCACCGTTGGCATGTCCGCGCCGCCGATGGGCACAATCATCATCACGCCGAAAATCAGCGGTATTACAACGATCAGCGGGAAAAGCGACATGCGTGAGGGATCGATCACCAGCAGCACCGCAACGATGATCGCAATTCCCAGCAGCGAAAGATTTACCAGATTCTGTCCCTTGTAGATAATTGGCCGTTGCGGCAGAACTTCCTGAAGCTTACCGGCGGCCATCAAGCTACCGGTCAGAGTCAGCGAGCCTAAAATAATTTCCAGCGAGAGCACCGCCATCATGAATTTCGGAACGGCGGGTGCGCGCAAATAGAATTCCGCTGTGCCAACGAGGGTGACGCACAGCGCGCCGAACGCGTGGCTCAGTGCCGTTCGCTGAGGCACGGCAGTCATTTGCACAAAGCCCAGGGGAACGCCGATGACTGTGCCAAGAACCAGCCCAATCGCGATCCAGGTGTAATCGACGATGCCGTGATGCAGAAGAGTGCCGAGCACGGCGAGGAGCATACCGATTTCGCCGGCTCGTACTCCGCGCCGCGCGCTGGCAGGAGAACTGAGCCATTTCAGCGACAGAATGAACAGCATTGCAGCGATCAGATAGATCGTTTCCAGCAAAGCCTGGCTGTTCAGAATCGCTCTCATGCTTTTTTCGACCCGCTGGCCTTGAACATTTTGAGCATGCGATCGGTGATGAGAAATCCGCCAACGATGTTGCTGGTAGCAGCGATGATGGCGATGGTGCCGAGCACTTTGGCCAAAGTGGCATGATGTTCGTGGGATTCACCGGCCAGGATAATTGCTCCGACCACTGCGATGGCGTCGAGAGCGTTGGTCAGCGACATCAGCGGCGTGTGCAGCAGCGGTGAAACACGGCGAATCACCTCAAACCCGATGAACGCCGCAAGCATGAACACATACAAACTCGTCAGCAAATCGAGCTTCATTCGCTTCACGCTCCCTGGGGCTCGGCCGCGGCAAGCGCAGGCAATCCCAGAAATTCGCGCACCCGGGCGTTCACAATTTCTCCGTCGCGCGTCAGCAGCGTTTCCCGGTGAATCTCGTCCGCTTCGTTAAATTGAAACTTTCCGTCCTTCACCATGTTCAATAAAAATGCCGACAGGTTTCGCGCATACATCTGGCTGGCATGGTAGGGAACTGTGCTGGCCAGATTGGTCTTGCCGATGATGGTGACGCCGTGTTCGACCACCGTTTCGCCTGCCCGCGTCAATTCGCAATTGCCGCCACGTTCCGCTGCAAGATCGACGATCACTGAGCCCGGCAACATGCGCGCCACCATCTCTTTGGTGACCAGTATGGGAGCTTTTTTTCCAGGAATTACCGCAGCCGTGATCACTACGTCGTTCGCCGCAACCGCATCGCCGAGCAAGTCGCGCTGCTTGCGATAAAATTCTTCGCCCTGCGCGGTGCCGTAGCCGCGCGCATCCTGGGCGTCCTTTGCTTCGATCGGCAATTCCACGAAACGTCCGCCCAGGCTCAGCACCTGTTCTTTTGCCGCCGGCCTCATGTCGTAGGCAGAAGTCACGGCTCCCAGGCGCCGCGCGGTAGCGATGGCCTGCAACCCGGCTACGCCTACGCCGATAATCAGCACGCGTCCCGGCGTGATTGTTCCAGCGGCGGTGGTCAGCATCGGGAAAATTCTCGGCAGGGTATTCGCCGCCAATATCACCGCTTTGTAACCGCTCATGGTAGCCATGGACGAAAGCGCGTCCATGCTTTGCGCGCGTGTGGTGCGTGGCATCAATTCCACCGCGAACGACGACACTCCGGTCGCAGCCAGCTCCTGCAGGATTTGCAATGAGCCAAGCGGCCGCAGAAATCCCACAAGAATTTGCCCGCTGCGAAGCATCGGCAGATCCGCCTGGCCGGTCTTGTCGTTGGCGCCATCGCAGAGAACCTGGGTGATAATTTCCGCCTGAGCAAAAACCTCTGCGCGGCTGGCTGCGATCTTTGCACCCTTATCGGAATATTCCGTGTCTGGATATCCGGCCGCAGCACCGGCAGCGGGTTCCACCAGCACCTGCAGCCCTGCTTTGGCGAGATTAGCGAGCACAGCCGGCACCAGTGCCACGCGCCGCTCGCCCGGGTAAGTTTCGCGCGGTACGCCCACAATCATAAGCAGGCCTCGCCACAGGCTACAAATCGCCAATGATAAATCGATTTATCTGTATCTGGAATTGCGCTCGCCGCCAAGGTGAGAATGCCAACTCCTGCGCGCCGTGGACTGAAGTGTTCCTCAAACCAAGCGTCTGAATCCGATTCGAACGCCATCATGCTGTATATACCAGTTCCGCATTCTATCCGCTATTTCAGGAATGTCCACCTAAACCTGATGGCCATGAGATGGTAGAGAGTCTGCGATTCTTTGCACGCACAATGAATCGCAAAGCTATAATCCTCCGCCGGATGCTTCTGAGTACCTGGTTTTTTTCTTTGCAAACGTTGCACACATCGCAAGAGGTCTCGATATGGGTCGTTGCTCAATTTACACATTCATTTTGTTATCGCTCGCTGCCACGCCGGTCTTTGCGCAGACGGAAACTCCGAGCACTCGCGCTGCCGCCTCACTCGGAGATGGAACTGTCGCGCGCATCGTCGGCTACTCCTTTATGCGCGACGATGGAATGAAATTTCTCGAGACACTCACCGACACGATTGGAGGCAGGATTACTGGAAGCCCGGAATCCCGCGCGACCGCGGAACTGATTCTCGCGAATCTGAAGGAAGCCGGATTCGGCAACGCGCATTTTGAGGAGTACGAACTTTCCTCCACTTGGCGGCACGGAACTGCAGCCGGCGAAGTGATTCGTCCCGTGCGGCGTGCGCTTTATATCGGTTCGTACGGCTGGGTCCCGGGAACGCCCGGACCGATTGAAGTTCCGATGCTGGACTTCGGTCCGCCGGGTGAGGAAGATTCCGCCGCACTTGGCCGCGTGAAAGGCGCAGCGGTCATCGTCGATTTGCGGAGCAACGGCAGCTCCACTGGTTACGTCGGTTCACGAGCCGTTCTCGCCAAGCAACTTGGCAAAGCCGGCGCTGCAGCGATGTTCATCGTTTCCGACAAACCCGATCGCATGGTGTACACCTCGGCTTTTGGTTTTTATCCCAGAGCGCCGCTGCCGGTTATTTCCATCGCCAGCGAGGATGCGGCTTTTCTTCGCCGGCTGCTGGGCAAGGGTCCGGTGCAGGTTCGGCTGGATGTACAGAATACTTTCGCCGGGCGCGGCAGCGAACGCAATGTGGTCGCGGATGTGGAAGGTTCCGACCCTAGCGAAATGGTGCTGGTGTGTGCGCACTTTGATGCCTGGGATCCGGCGCAAGGAGCAAATGACAACGGCGCGGGGGTTGCCGTTATTCTGGAAGCTGCGCGCATTTTCAAGTTATTGGGAATCCAGCCGAAGCACACGATTCGCTTCGTTTTCTTCTCGGGAGAAGAGCAGCTCTCGAACGGCTCGCGAGCCTACATCGCGCGTCACAAAGCGGAACTCGACAATACCCGAGCCGTGTTCAACATCGACTCCGGCGCTCATCCGCCGCTGGGTTTCCAGATTCACGGCCGCAAGGACAACGAAGCGGAATCCAAAATATTGCTGAAGCCCCTGGCACCGCTGGGCGCCGATGGCGTTTTTCTTGATGCGGATTTTGATTCCGACCAGGAGACTTTTATCGTTGCGGGCGTTCCGATTTATTCGCTGAAGGTGGCGCCGCAGGACTACGACGTCCGGCATCACACGATTGTGGACACTTACGAAAGAGTGGACGCGCGCATGGTGAAGCTCGAGACAGCGATCATGGCTGTGGCGGCGTATTCATTTGCAAACGCTGAACACCGTCCGGGCCGCAGATTAAGTCCGCCGGAAGTGCAAGAGTTGCTAAAGAGAACAGGACTCGAGCCGCTTTATAAGCTGGAATACGCTGACGAGAACCAGCCGTAGCTACGCAAGGCCCAGCTTGCTGAACGGCAAATCGCGCACTCGCTTGCCGGTCGCCGCAAATACCGCGTTGCACAACGCTGGAGCAAACGGCGGCACGCCCGGCTCGCCGATTCCCGCGGGCGGCCTGTCACTGTCAACCAGGTGCACGAACGTTTCGCGCGGCGCGGTATTCATGCGCGCCATGGCATAGCTGTCGAAGTTGCTCTGCTGAATCACGCCGTTCTTGGCGGTAATTTCTCCGTAACAAGCGAGGCTGGTCGAAAACGTCGCCGCTCCTTCGAACTGTTGCCGCGCCATTTCTGGATTAACGATCGTTCCGGCATCTACCGCCGAATCCACGCGCCCAATTTTTACTTTGCCGCCTTTATCCATTTCGACTTGCACCACGGTCGCCACGTAAGTCAAAAAGCTGCGATGAATTGCGAGGCCCATGCCAAATCCATTGCCATTTTTCTTTTTGCCCCAGCCGGCTTTTTCCGTGGCGATTTCCAGCACGCGCCGGAACCGCGCGGTGTCGATTGGATATTGCTCGTAGTCGCCATCGTAATTGGTGTAATCCTTCGGCAATTCTGTCCGGGGAATAATCCGGTCCGGACCGAGCAGTGCCAGCACATAATCGCGCGGATCTTTTCCAGCCGCCTGCGCCAGCTCATCGGCAAAAGAATGTTCAGCGTAAGCGTGAAATACGTTGCAGACGCTGCGCAGCCAGCCGATTCGAACATGCGTTTTGGCCTCGCCATTTTCCGCGCGGTGATTGGGAATCGCGTACGGCAGATCGCTCCAGCCCAGCCCGATTTCGCCAGCGTCCGCGGTCAGAGCGGTGGCGTCGAAAGTGGATGCGATCGGCGGAAAGGTGCTGCGCTGCAACCACGCGGTCGGTTTTCCGTCCGCGCCCAGCGCAGCTTTCAAATACATCGCGGCCACGCTGTGATAGGTATCAAACTGAATGTCGTCTTCGCGGCTCCAGACCACTTTTACCGGTTTGCCGGATTTTTTCGAGAGCACCGCTGCTTCCACCGCGTAATCGGGAAACGATTTGCGCCCAAATCCGCCGCCCAACAGCGTTACGTTTACCGTTACATCTTCTTTTTTTGCGCCAACCGCAGCAGCCACCGCATCGCGCGCGCCTTGCGGATTTTGCGTTGCGGCCCACACTTCCACTTTTCCATCTTTGTAGTGAGCCAGCGCCGCAGGCGGTTCCATCGAAGCGTGGGCCAGCATCGGCGCGTAGTATTCCGCTTCGATAATTTTCCCGCCTTTTGCGAAGGCTTCGTCTACATTGCCAAGTTCGCGCACAACTTTTCCTGGCTTGCGCGAAGTGGCTTGTAGCTCCGCCTTGTAAGCGTCTGATGAATAAGATGAGTGCTCGCTCGACGTCCATTCAATTTTAAGTTTTTTCTTGCCCTGTATGGCGGCCCAGCTGCTGTCCGCCAGCACACCGACTCCGCCATGCGCTTGAAAAAGTATCGGCGGCTTGAACGGATCAATCGTTGCGGTCTGTTTCACGCCCGGCACTGCCAGCGCGGCTTTGTCATCAACAGATTTCGCGGCCGCTCCATAAACGGGCGGATGCGCCACGTTTGCATAGAGCATCCCGTCCATTTGCGCATCGATGCCGTAGGTTGCTTTGCCGGTGATCATATCTTTCAGGTCGTAGCTCGCCACGCCTTTGCCCATGTAGCGCCACTCGCTGCGCGGCTTCAGTTTCAATTCCTCCTTTTTCGGGACGGGAAGCTTCGCCGCCGCACTCACTAACTCGCCGTAGCCGATTTTCTTTCCGGACTTGGTGTGCAGCACTTCATGCACACCGGTCGAGCACTCCGCTTCCGACACGCCCCATTGTTGAGCCGCTGCCCTTACCAGCATCAATCGCGCCGAAGCGCCGGTTTCGCGCAGCGTATCGAACGAACCGCGCACCGAATGCGAACCATCGGTGTCCTGATCGCCAAATTTTTCATCGCCGGTGGCCTGCACGATTTTCACTCGCGCCCAGTCGGCGTCGAGCTCATCCGCGATGATTCGCGGCAGAGCCGTCCTGCTGCCGCTGCCCATCTCTGAGCGGTGCGCGATGGCGTAGACCGTTCCGTCTGTATCAATCGCCAGATAAACGCTCGGTGAGAGCGGCCCTTTCAGGCCAACATCGGCGACTCCGCCAGGCGTTCCTGCTGCGCCGCCTGCGGCGAATACTTCGCCTGGCGCGTATCGTGCCACCAGGACGAGCGCTCCCGCGCCGACCATCCCGCGCAAAAAATCGCGCCGCGTGCTGGCAGCTTGGCTTTTAGAAAATGAAATGTTTTCTACGGCAATCACGGAACCCTCCGCTTTTTCGGCGATTTCCAGAGCATCATCGTACCGCAGTTCCGATTCGCGTCACTAACCGGCGCGATTCTCGCAGGGACATGGCATGTTTACTTTTTCCAGATTCCCAACGCCCGCCGCAAATCCACGATCTGCCCTACGTGATAGGCATTGTGATCCGCCAATAGCAGGGCCTCTCGCAGCAGTGTTTGTCGGTCTCCCCACGGAAACGCCCTATGCAGATCGGTTCGAGGATTCGTCACCAGACCGATCATGGCGCGCAAATCCCTCGCAACCGACTGAACGCTTTTCGTCCAGGCCGCGTCATCATGCGGGCCCGGGGTCTTCGGCCAATAGCCATCGGGAAAATCGGGCGAGACATGCCTGGGGTCGCGGCTGAATTCGAGTATGTCCCATTGCGCGAGGCGGATGTGCTCCAGCAATTGCCAGGCGGTGTGCTCCAGCCCATTCGCGTAAACTCCGCGTTTTTCTGTGGGAAAATCCGCCAGAGCATCGGAGATTCCGACGTGTGCTTCGCCGCCCTGCAACAGTTCAACAAGACGTTTCCGAAGCGAAGCGTCCGCTTCTGGACTCTTCCTCACTGCCTTTCCACGATTTGTCCTTTTTGTCTTTGCTTTGCGCGCCACTATGCTCTCTCCGAAACCACCACTTGCTGAGGACCGGCTGGAAGTTGATGCAGCGTGCTGTTCGCAAAGCCAGCATGTTTGAACATTTCCTGATACTCGGAGAAAGTGTATGCATCTCCAGCCGCGGTTCCCGTCAACATGATCAGGCTAAACCCTGCGGCGGTTGGCGGGCTGATGCGGTCCTCATTGGGCACAAATTCCAGCGTGATTACGCGGCCGCCGGGCTTCATCGCTGCGTGGATGCGACGCAGCAGCTTTTCACATGTTGGTTTGTCGAAGTGATGCAGGATATTGGTTAGCAGAACCACATCGTAGTCCGTGCCAAGGTCCGCTTCAAACGCGCTGCCGGGAAGCAGACCAACGCGCTCCGCAACTCCGGCCATCCGAGCGTTCTCTTTCGTCACTTCGAGCACCGCTGGCCAATCGAGCGCGACGATCTCCGCTTTCGGATTCTGTTTTGCAAACGTGATCCCAAACATTCCGTGGCTCGCCGCCACGTCCAGGATCTTGCTCGGTTTCTGCTCCGGCATCCCCGCGAGCTGCGCCATGAACGCCGCTGACGGGCCGGTCAATGGCGCCATGGACTTGGCGAATGCAACCCACACTGCGTCTTGAGGTTTCCTATTGTCGGCCTCCGGCATGACGCCTCCGCCGGCGCGCACTGCTTCCGTCAGGTGCTCGAACGTTTGCTTGTGCCGATCGTTCGCCAGGAATCCGATCACCGATCCCATGTAGGCAGGCGACCTGTGATCCAGAAACACTGCCGTCTCGGGGGCCAGCGCGTAGCGATCGTTTTCCTTTGTAAGGAAGCCCTGGATGGTCAAATAATCAGCAAGAATGCGCGCGCCACGCTCGGCAACTCCTGCTCTCTTTGCCAGAGTCGCAGCTTGATCAGCGCCTTCGGCGATCGCGGTGAAAAGATCCAGTTCGAACGCTGTCTTGAGAGCCGCTGTGCTCTGAAATGCGTTTAGCGTGTTGAAAATGCGTTCCGGTGTCGGCTTGGTAGTAAGTGGTGCAGTGGCCATGACTGATTTGCTCCTGAAAGGTTAACCGCAAGGAGACGGATTATAGCTCTTCGCAGAGCGATTGCCACTGTGGTCTTACTCTCCGCCGCCGAGTTGCTTGAAGGACCTGCCGCTGGCATACTTTCGCCTCGCCTTCTTTCGCCGAGGTCGCGCGGATGAAACGTGAAGTTCATCGCTGGTATTCACATCGCCTGGGTCTCGAACTCGGCGTGGTCGTCTATGGCCACTATGGCTCGCCACTGATCGGCTTTCCCACGAGCGCGGGCGACGAGTTCGAGCTCGAAGGACAATCCTTGATTGGTGCGCTTGCTGACTTCATTGACGGCGGCAAGCTTAAATTTTTCAGCGTGAATTCGATCAACGGCCTGAGCTTTTACAACAAGGCCGCGCATCCGTTTCATCGCAGCTACGTGCAGTCGGTCTTCGATTCCTACCTGCGCGAGGAAGTCGTCCCCTTCATCTGGGACAATTGCCAGTCGCCTGGCATTGCCATATCCACCATGGGCGCTTCCTTCGGCGCCTATCACGCCGCCAATTCGCTCTTCAAACATCCCGATGTGATTAAACGCTGCTTTGCTATGTCCGGTGTCTACGACCTGAAGAACTTTATGGATGGCATGTTCGACGACAATTTTTACTTCAACAATCCCGTCGACTATCTTTCCAACCTCAGCGATCCCTGGGTCTACGGCCAACTTGCCTCGTGCGACATTCACCTCTCCACCGGCACCGGCCAGTGGGAAAATTCCGGCCCTACCTATCGTTTTTCAGAAATCCTCGCCAGCAAAGGAATCCGTCACTCGCTCGACAACTGGGGCCCCATGGGCGGCCACGACTGGCCGTATTGGAAGCACCAGATGCGCGAATATGTAGCGCAACTTTTTTAGGGTTCTCGCGTCGCGACAAAAGTGTTCCTCGTGGGCCAGGCTCCGTCCAAGCGAAATTCGAGCCAAGTTTTCGGATAGATTGCAGGAGCCATTCTGCGTCACATTCGACAGCATGGAAAACGCTATAAAAAATCGCATTGCCAATTGCGATTGGAACTCGATTTCCGCAGACCTCTCCGCTTCCGGCTTTGGATTAACCGGGCCAATCCTCTCGGCCGATGAATGCGACCAGCTCATCTCTCTTTATTCTGAAGAAAGTATGTTTCGCAGCCGCGTAGTGATGGAGCGGTTTCGTTTCGGCAAAGGCGACTACAAATATTTTCGTTACCCGCTACCGAAGATTGTCCAACAATTGAGGGAGTCCACTTATCCCAGGCTCGCGAAAATCGCCAATGAGTGGCGAACAGCGCTGGGCGACAAAGGCCCCGAATTTCCAGCAACTCACGAAGATTTTCTCAATCGATGCCGGCGCGCAGGACAGAATTTACCCACGCCGTTGATGCTCCACTACGAAGCAGGAGGCTATAACTGTCTACATCAAGACATTTATGGCGAAATCGCATTTCCGCTGCAATTGGTCGTGATGCTTGGTCAACAAGGACGAGATTGGGATGGCGGCGAGTTCGTGCTGTTGGAAAATGTTCCGCGAGCGCAATCGCGCGCTCAGGTAATTACCGCTGATCAAGGCCACGGAATTGTTTTCACTACTCGCCATCGGCCCACGAAAGGCACTCGCGGTTTTTTCCGGCTCACACTGAGACACGGAGTCAGCCCGGTGCGACGAGGCACACGATACACGCTCGGCATCATCTACCACGACGCAAAATAGTGCGCGGCGCGAACGCTCTTAGCTATCGCGCGTGCCGTTGCCGGGTACGCGCAGCTTTCTGTCCAGCCCGGCGCAGTCCTTCTTTGCCCTTCGTAACGGACCGCTTTCATCGCGGCATTGTGCAAGGAAGAACGACCGCGCCTCCGGGCGGCTCCTTTCGTCTGCCGCGAAAGCGCGGACTTTGAAGCGCTCGATCTGCTTTCTCTCTTCAAAGCGTTTTCCGTCACCCGAGAACGTCTCGGCGATACGTTCCGTTTGCCAGAAAGCCCCCTGGCGAGGTCCCGTTCAGCCCGTTTTCGCACCCGATTCGTCGAACGGCCTGCCTTGGGAGCACCCAACTTCACGCCAGCACGGCGTGCTTTCGACAAGCCAATCGCAATCGCCTGCTGTGGCGACCTCGCTCCGTGCTTTCCCTCGCGCACGTGATGAAACTCCTCGCGCACAAACTCTCCCGCCTGTGTCGACGGCGATTTTCCTTGTTCTTTATCGCGCTCTGCTTTTTCGATTGTTTCCTTTTCCGGCATAATCGTTACCCTCTTTCGTGCGGCCGGGCACGTCAATTCGAAACTATCCCCGCGTCGTACTCGGGGCAAGTCGGCAGATTCCTGTACGGATGTAAGGTTTGTTTATAGGTCAAAACTTCAGGCGAGGCCCAGATGGTCCATCTGGTAGTGACCCTTGGCAATAATCTGATCGCTGTCAATCCATACGTCGCAATTGCGTGTCAGCACGTCCACGTGGGTTTTCGATTTCCAGTCGGCGTGGGTCTGGCTGCCATAGGGATCGCCGAACGCGATGTGCACTCCCGGAAATTTTTCATCCTGCAGCAGGATCCCGATCATTTCTGACAATCCTAGATTCGTTCCGAACGCCAATTCGCCGACGCGGTCGCTGTTCTCATCCGTATGGCAATATTCCCAAAATTCTTTTTCCAAATCCCTGCGCGCACATTCCACTTGAATCAACCGCCCGCCCTCGATCGTCAGTTTCATCGGAGCTGACTGCAAATCTCCGTACTTCCCGTTGAAATAATCTCCCGCAGTCGCGTCGCACACGAACGTTCCGTCCACCGATGCTGGCGTTGTAAAAACTTCTCCCGCCGGCAGATTCGACCAATAGCGCGGGCTGATCAAGCCGCTGGTTTTCACCCAGTCGAGTTTTTTGTCAAAATGCGCAGCAAACGCGGTGCCCGCTTCGGTCGTCACAGTAAGAGTTTTAGCGCGCAACATCCGTTCGCGCAATTTGTCGCTCAGCTGGTCTACCAGCTTGTAGTCAGTGCGCATGCCCTGCTGCATGATCTGCGGCGTTACCCCGACCATGTGCGCGTAACGAATTCGCCGCCGCTCCACCACGTGCACGATGGCCATTCTCGCCGTCAACTCGCCTGGCTGCGGATTCATCGCCAAAATTCCAACGTCCGCTTTTTCCAGCGCCTCCAGCACCGGCCCTGGGGCGCCGCGCAGCGGCCGGGGAGCAAAGTCCTCCAGCAATAATTCCGTTGTCGTCGCCTGCACATTTTGCAAAGCTGCAGCCAGACTCGCCGCCACAGCGCTGCTCTCCGCATCCGCAATCAACGCCACGTGTTCGCCCGCCTGCACTGCCAGGCAAGTTTCCACGGCGTTCTTAGCGCCCGGCATCAATTCTGGTTGGCAATCTCGAAAAGCCATCACATTTATCTTACAGGGGATTTGAGGAAATTCCAGATACCAGCCGCAATTTCATGCTGCTGAATCAAGCACGCGGGTGCACGCGGAATGCCGGGATCTGCCCGCCGCCGCTGGTGACATTCGCAAGACCCGTCGCGCTCAAGCGCGTCAAAAATCCGCTCATCTTGCCTCGAAAAAGGTAAGGCGCAAAGTCCACCAGCATGTCGCGGAATTCCACTTCGCCATTTGCTTGGATCCATGGGAACACTTCGCGCCGGATCGGAATTCGTTCCTGCACGATCCAGCAGCCCTGGGTAGCTGCGACCGCCGTTGCAATGGTAGCGTCCCAATCCGCTTCGCTCGATTCCCATCCCAACTTAACGCCAGTGCCGCCGTATTCGTCGTTGGGTTTCAGCACCAGGTTTTCCCGCGCACCACGCAAAAATTTCAGCAACTCGATAGACTCGCCGTGGTGCGCTGTCCGCACATCCGCCAGCACGCGCGTCCACGGCACGTGCTTGCGAATCAGTTCCCGCTCGCCAAACGAAAACAGCCCGTCGTTCCGTTCATCCGTCAGCACGGCAAAAAATGCCTTCACATGTGGAATCTTGCAGCGGAAATGATTCGCCACGCACACCGCGTTTGCGGCAACTGCATCCACCAGCGCCTTGCACTCGGCGAATCGAGCCACAATTTCGTTCATCAGCACGCGGCGGTAAACCAGGTCAATCTTTTTCCCGCTAGCAGTCAGCTCTTTGCCATCAAATTGTAATTCCCGCGGATCAGCCAGCTCCACCGGTACGCCCAGCTTCTCAAATCGTTCTTTCAATATTTCAAATTCCGTCCACGTCGGCACTTCCCGCCAATCGGTGATCAGCATTTGCGGACGCTTGCTAGTTCCGCCCCAATCCAGGTAACTCGTCATCAGCGCATCCAATAATTTCGCGCTCAGCGGATAACTGTGAATCTGAAACGATTTATCAAATTCAGCCAGCAGCGGGAGTTTCAGGAATATTTCCCCGAGCGTTTCCGTGTATCCCGCACCCGCCGGCGATTCTCCGTTATATTCCGCAAACTTCAGCGAATCCGGCAGCAAAAACGCATCCAGCCGCGAAGCCGTGCTCGCCGGCCCGGCAATTTTTCCCAGGCGCACAAGGCGCAGTTCCTCATCACGCAAATGGAATTGTGCAAGTAGGGCCTTATCCTTCATCGCCGCATCTGTTACGCGCTCGGCCAGGTCCGCCATGGTCTCCGCGACCACCCGCACTCGCTGCTCTTCTTCCGGCGAAAGAAAAAACGGCCGCAAGAAAGGGCAGTGGACGCGATTGCCAAACGTCAGTTTCGCAGCGCGCAACTGTGCGTAAAAGTTTTCCGTGAATTTCGGGGAGCTCCGCAGCTTCGCCTGCAGCAGTTTGTGCCACTGCTCCGCTGCCTCGTTCGAAATATTGCCAACTGGCGAAGTCGGCGCCGCGCCCATGCTCATTTCGTTTTCGCTCCGTCGCTCGGAGTGTGGCTCGCAGAACTAGCGACCGCAGGAGCGGTCGTCGATACATTGGCACTGGCCGTGTGCGCCACCGCCTTCGGCGCTCCCGTGAAGCCTGCCGCCGCGCCCACACCCAGCATTTCTTCCCAACGCGGCCACGGATTCGAAGGCGCTCCATGCAACGCGCGATCGATCACCAGCCGCGCCATCTTCTCCACTACCATCTCGAAATAAAATTGCGTAATCCGGTCGCGCTCGAAATCCGGCGCCGGATTCAGAAAATCGATCGCGTACGGCACGTCATCCTTCATCGCAAACTCGATCGTGTTCATTTCATATCCGAGCGCCTGATTGATCGTCTGCGCATCCTTCACGACGCGAGCGCCCACCGCCGCGGACAAATACTCGTGCTCCACCAAATACTGTCTCGCCTTGGGATCGTAATGCACCGGCACAATGTCCATTTTGCCAAACGTAAAACAGCGCACGTATTTATCGAAATCAATAAATTCCTGCAGTGTCATGCAATACGGCGAAGTCTTGTCGAACGCTTCTAGCAATTCTTTTTTATCATTTACTTTGTAAACATGTTTCCAGCCGCCGCCCGAATACGGCTTCAAAATCGCCGGCCGCCCCACAAAATCCAGCAGCCCATCCCAGTCGATCGGATGCTCCAGGTTGTGCAGCGATTCCCCGGTTATGTCCACGTCCGCCGGATAGCCTTTTTGCGGCAGCAACACTGTTTTCGGAATTGCCAAACCCAGCTTGGCCGCCACCGCGTAATTAAAAAATTTGTCATCCGCCGTCCACCAAAAGGGATTGTTGATCACATACGTCCCTGTAAGCGCTGCATGCTTCAAATATCCGCGATAATATTCCACTTCGTGCGAAATCCGGTCCACGATCACGCTGTAGCGCGGTCGCTCGCCCATCTTCGTTCCGCCCAGCTTCACAAACTCCGCAGCCACTCCGTCTTTCGCGCCCAATTGATTCACGCGCGCAATAAACGCCGGCGGAAACGAATATTCCCGCCCACAAAGCAATCCCACAATTTTCATGTCAGCACTCCAGGTAAAATTTGTCATTCCGAGCGTAGCAAGCCGATTTTTTCGGTCATTCGCCAAGCAAACGTCGGCCAGTGCAGTCCGGGAGTCTCGCCTCTACCTTAAACTGGCCACTCCCTCAATTCACCGCGTGCGACGATGACCGCGGTTCCATCGTTCCCGCCCGCGTCTCCGCCACCACATGCTGCACCACTGCGCGCAAATCCCCGGTCTGTTGGAACACGCGCAGTTGCCGCTCCGCGCTGGTTCCCTCGTTCAAGATCGTATGTACATAATTCACCGCGCTGCGGCTGCCGAGGTCGTCCACCACATCATCCACCAGCTCCAGCAATTCCGGAATCAGCCGCTTCATCGGCACTTCCTCTTCCTTGCCGAAGTCGATCATCTTGCCTTCAATTCCATACCTTGCTGCTCGCCATTTATTTTCCTCGATCAACGCGCGCTCATAAATCCGCCAACTTTGGTTGCTGGTATACAGCCGATACAGTTTCACGATGATCGCTTGGGTCAGCGCCGCAATTGCACACGCTTCTTCCACTTTTGTGGTCACGTCGCACATCCGGAATTCCAGCGTTCCAAACACCGGATGCGGCCGCACATCCCACCAGATTTTTTTGGGATTATCGATGCAATTCAGTTGTACCAGAAGATTCGTAAAATTTTCGTATTCGCTCCATGACCGAAAATGTTCCGGCAAACCGGTACGAGGAAATCTGCGGAACACCGTGGTGCGGTAGGATTTCAGCCCGGTATTGCGCCCCATCCAGAAAGGCGAACTGGTCGACAGCGCCAGCAGGTGCGGCAAAAAGTAGCGCACCATGTTCATTAAATCGATGGTTGTCTGCTTGTCGGGCATCGCCACATGAATGTGCATGCCAAAAATCAGCAGCGACCGCGCCAGCTGCTGCAGTTCTTCGACGATATTTTCGTAGCGCTCGCCGGGCGAAATCACCTGGTCGATCCAACTGGAAAATGGATGCGTCCCGGCCGCCGCGACCTGCAGCCCCGCACGCTCCGCCGCGGCAATCAGCTCGCCTCGCGTTCGATGCATCTCAATGCGCAGTTCGCCAACGTTTTCGCAGATTTTCGTTCCTGTCTCCACGATGGACTGGTGCATTTCATGCTTCACCTGATCCTGAATCGACGGCGAAATTTCGTTCACCAGCTGCATCACGTGCGAACGCAATTCGCACGTCGCTGGATCGATAATCTGGAATTCTTCTTCAACACCGATGGTGAAGCGGTGAGCCATGGCTGGCCCTCCGTTCGCTTGGCTTAATTGTCGCCCGAGTTGCCTATAACGAAGACCGGGCACCTAGACTGGAGACTTCGCCCGTATCATACCCCATTCAACCCTTTCTTCAATCTCTGCGGAGTGCCGTGCTTTTGGGCAACGATGCGGCGGTTTTCTAGTACACTAAACCTTGCTGTTATCGCTGGAGCCAGGCACTCGAAATGGGCGGTACGATTCTTCTGACCACGATTGATAAGGAAGGTACTTTGTATGGCCCGTGCGTTCAGGCTTTCCGTTGCGATTCCAGTCTTCAATGCATTGCTTGACGCCGTGGTTGTGGTGATTACGCTACTATGCGTCTGCCATTCTCCGTAAGCTAAATTGTTCCTACATATATCGCCGCAGGGCTTCACCGGCTGATAGTGGCATCGACAGTTCTGTTCAGGGGTGGTTCTTTTTTTCTGGGAGCGATTGGTGATATGTCGAGCGGATAAACGAACGCACGCCCCCTTTTCATCGCTAGCCGCTTCGCTGGAGTTTACAAGGGTACGGCAGGAGCTCCTGTAGCAGAGACCACATGCCCAGCGATTCCAAGACCGGGAATTTCGATCTTAGCTCGACCGCAAATGGTATTTCTTCAAGCGCAAAGCCACTCGAAATCAATACTACTCGAACGTTAACGTATTTGTCATCACCCGCCGAGGTCAGCATGGCAGATTGGTGGTTTGGAATAGCTACCATCGATCATTTTTGGATACAGCGACGATTTGACGTGCTCCGGCGACTGGCGGGCAGCCTGATCCCCATCGCTGGAGAGATCGCCGAGATCGGATGCGGTCATGGTTTACTTCAGCGCCAGATTGAAGAGACCTACGGACGAGAAGTAACAGGATTCGACCTGAATGAATTTGCCTTGAAACAGAGTCTGGCGCGGCTCAGCAACATCTTTTGTTACGACATTCACCAGCAGGATCCGTCATTGCGACAGCGCTTTGATCTGATGTTCTTGTTCGATGTTCTTGAGCATATGGCGGACGAAGACCAGTTCCTTCGAGCAGTAATGTTCCACTTGGCTCCGGGCGGAAAGCTGGTTCTGAACGTTCCCGCAGGCAAGTGGGCGTATTCAGCTTATGATGAAGCCGCCGGACATGTACGGCGCTATTCGATCCGATCTCTCCAAGATACCGCCGGGCGCAATCGCCTTCAGATCGCGAAGTCCAGCTACTGGGGCCTTCCATTGGCGCCCACTCTGCTGTTGCGGAGGCTATGGCTGTTAGGAAAGCGAGATCGAGATAGGGATAAGATAATCTCGGAGGGGTTCAGCCCTCGAACCAACGTCCTCAACCGATTGCTGTCGTTGGTTTCGAGGTGCGAACCGATACCTCAGAGATTCTTGGGTACGTCAATCATGGCCGTTCTCGAAGTGGACGGCGTTTGAGATGAGGCGCATAAAGTTCGGCGCGGAATTTCAGTTGCGGTACACGCTAGGGATCGAGTTCAACTGCAATAGAATACGTATACGCCAGCATTCCAGACCAGTGACCTCTATGAATTTACTCAGGACTGCCAGCTATCTCGCACACTGGCAGCGCTGGCAGAAAACGTCATCAGTTGTTGCGGATGACTGCCAGCTATGACCGAAGCTTCGGGAACGCTTCCAGATAGCCTTTCCATGGTTGACACGCTTGCGGCCGGGGGGCCTCAGGTTCGGGATTGCCAAATTGCAGGACAATCGTGGACCCGGCGCTACCTCAGTCTAGTCATCATCGCATTCGCGCTGAATCTACTTTCAGCAGCCCTGTTTATCGGCTTCGTTAATCGTCCCGTCTTCGATGATAACTACAATGTGAGTGATGTCCAAACTTACGCCCACAAGGGACTTTCTGTCGCGACTGTTCTCTCTCACCGGAACCCGCCAGGTCCTACCAGTTTCCTGTGGATGGCGGCTGGAGTTCGTCTGCTTGGTGAAGGAGAGCTGCGCGATGCGAGAATCGCCAACCTCATAAGTTGGGTGCTTCTTTTCGTGGGGATACTATTTGGTGCTCGTTATGGCAGTTTTCCGCAAGTCTGGTACGGTGCCCTTCTCGCTGCACTCATTTTTCCACACTCAGTGATGGCTGCTGCGACCACACTCACGGAAGGTCCGGCACTGCTTTTTGCGATCTTAGGGACTCTGGCCTGGATCGAATCTGCCTCCTGTCCGACAGTCACTGCGCCCTCTTTTTTGCTGCAGATGCTTGGGGCATTTTCTATGGGCATCGCGGTTTCGTGCCGGCAGTATTATCTTGCGTTGCTCCCAGCAGTTGCTCTGTTCGGTCTATTCCGATTGCGAGGATTGGGTTCCAAAGAGAGATTCGTCAGGTTGCTAGGGATTATCCTGTCCCTGTCCGTCGCATCCGCACCCCTGATTCTACTGATTGTCATATGGGGAGGGGTGACGAGTCCAGGCGTAGCAACTGGCTTGTCGCACCAAGAATTAGGGTGGAGGGCCTATGCGGGCTTGAACGTCTTCAGGCCGATTGTGGCGGGTTTTTATTCCTGCTTCTATCTGGTACCACTCACTTTTCCGGTCGTCTGGCGTGTCCGGCTTCCATTTCGTTGGTTGGCGTTTCTGGCTGCGTCCATCTCTGGGGTCGTGGCGGCATGTCTTGGACCTTCGCTGATTCAGCCGGGTCCGCTCCGCGCGCTCATTGGACTGGCCTCACGACTGCCTGCTGGGAAATTCCTTCTTCTCGCGTGCGTTGCCGCTTTGACAGTCTACAACGCCATCGTAATCGGCCTGCTCGTCTGGCAGAAGCGCCATACTGTGCTGTCCTGCCCTCCTGCGATTTTTGCCTTGTTGACAGTAGCTTTCTTTATCGTGGAGCAGTTGGGGGTCGGAGGAAATGTCCCGCTGTATGATAGATATTTGCTTCAAATTGCCCCTTTCCTAGGCATTATTGCCTTCACTCTTATACCGCGGTTGGGTTTTTCGCGATTGCTAGCTTTGGGAGTTATGGATGCGGTGGCGCATGTCATCTTGTGGGGCCATGCCTTCGAGCGTTGAACTCGCGTGGCCAACTGGCTTGCACGCTTATGGGCAGAGTAGTACCGGTACTCATTTGGAATTGCCGGGCCGCGCAAAACGAGAGGGGAGAGGGTAGCGGCGACAAAAGGCAGGAATTTTCCACCAAAAACCATAGATCTCTCTGCACCTCGTAGGCACCTGCAATTCGCGTTTTCTTATAAACCTCCTAGAATGTGAGAGTAACCTCTGGAGTCTGCGTGCCGCGAGCTGTCCATGTTTGGAAAGGAACGTGCTCCTACCCGGAAGGTAGTTTCAGGTTGGGACAGCTTAGAATATCCATGGTGCAGCCCGCAGCTGGACTAAATTGGGGTGACTTGTGCGACTTGTAATGTCTGTATTCTGCGCTTTGGCGTTTTGCCTTTTGGCTAGCGGAGCCTGGGGCGATTCTGTTTCAATACAGAACCCATCGTTCGAGATTACCAACACCCTCGATCAGCCATGCGCCGGGTTAACGGCCTGCTTCAATGCCGGTCCGATACCGGGATGGTCGTCGCCCGCGGGCGGATTCGGATCGTTTGCGCCTACCTCTACCTACTTTAGTCTGCCTTTGCCAGACGGCAGCATCGTCGCCTATACCAATGGCGGCGGCCCCCTCTCGCAGACGTTGGCCGGAATTTCCCTTCTGCCAAACTCTATCTACACCTTGTCGGTTGATGTCGGCCGGCGCTTTGACGTGATCGCTGCCAATTATTCGCTGGATCTACTGGATGGCTCGAACGTTTTCTGTACCTCTGGCTCCAACTCAAACGGTTCTATCACCGCAGGCACATTTAGAGACATAACTCTCACTTGCGCAACGGGTGCCACTGTCCCCGGGGGATTCCTCGGCATCGAACTCGCTGGAGACGGACGCCAAATAGATTTCGATAACGTTCAATTAAACGTCACAAGTACGGTATCCACCCCAGAGCCGAGCGCTTTGGCTCTTACGTTTGTTGGTTTGCTGGTGAGCGGTTTGTTTTTCGTGCTTTCTCGCCGTAGGCACTACTTGCAAAGCGCGTCTTCGTAGCGCTCGGAATGAATCTTGAGCTGTTCTACCGCTCCGCCCAGATGTGGGAGCGGCCTCGTCACGGATAGTTGGAGATTTCCAGGACGCCGACTCCGTCGGCGATGATCACCGGTCGCCTTCTCGCTCATCGACGTTTCTCGCCTCAGTAAGCGTGCTCATTGCCGGTCTGCCAGCGGAAACATTAACAGTGGATCGGGCCAGGCGCTCGCAACCATCGTCCACCCCAGCGGTTCCGCAACGAAGATTGTTTAACCGACCAAACTGTTTGATTCCATTCATGTTTTAGCCGGGGTACGCTCAGAGAGCAAATTCGCATTGTGTTTTTGTTCTTGACTTTTCTTTTTATCTTGTATATATACTAT